>Ga0209503_10000532_pt1 | contig 22838 bp, 19 predicted proteins | sample SouAtlMetagenome_2_FD_187448 | JGI IMG/M metagenome (GOLD analysis project Ga0209503, IMG submission 187448) | Marine eukaryotic phytoplankton communities from Atlantic Ocean - South Atlantic ANT15 Metagenome (SPAdes) (version 2) | ecosystem: Environmental > Aquatic > Marine > Oceanic | place... | reverse complement strand
ATTTACGGTTTTAGACCTCAGTTTCAAAGTCAATCTGAAGCCTTTAAAGTTTTGATTCTTGAACTTCGTTCACTTTGTTTGAATTTGACCGATAGTGAAACTGATCCTTCTGATTTTAATTAAAATTTAATAGAATAAAATTCAATGATGGAATACTAATGGAAAAAGATATCAAAACAAAATTTCAATTGTATACTAATCAACGAGCCTCTAAAATAAAAATTAAATTTCTATCAGATGAAGCAATTATAGCATGGGGTAGTCGAATACTACCAGACGGTACAATTGTAGGTGAAATTACATTTCCCGGGACTATTAATTATAAAACTAAAAAGCCAGTTCCGGGTGGTCTTCTTTGTGAAACTGTGTTTGGACCACGTGCTGCAAATGCCTGTGCTTGTGGTGAACTTACAAGAGTTCTACAAAGAAGACGTATTAACGGTCCCGAACCAGGTAAGTGGGTTTGTCCAATTTGTCAAGTTCAATGGGGGGATCCGCTAATACGTCGTTATCAAATAGGCTATATTAGATTGGTATCTACTGTTATTCACCCTTGGATTCTTTATGGAACACCAAATTATCTATCTTTGCTACTTGAAATAAAACGAAGTGATCTACAAGAAATTGCTTGGTGTAATAAAGAAATTTTGGTTCCAATTTCCGGAAAGTCACAAAGTCGTTTGGTTTATAGTCAAGGGTATAAGCCGACTTTGCCGAAGTCAAAAAATTCAAAAAGCGAAGAACAAATATTGATTCCAATTGGTTTGTCAGAATCCGAGAATAAAAAAGAAATTATTCGCTCTTTGTCGATGTTGGATACAGTATTGAATTTGTCTCATAAAACATCAAATATAAAGGGTGAAAAATCTAAACGAATTTATTCGAAGAATAAAAATTATTCACAATCAATAAATCCAATTAATGATAATTTCTACGGAAACAATATTGGAACATCAATAGTTCCGATAACTGGTGGAAAAGCTATTCGAAATCTTCTAAATCAAATCTGTTTGGAAAGTGAAGAAGTTATACTAAAACAAAAAATCCGAGGAATCTATAAAGAACTTAGACAATATGGTTCCCCTGGTTTTTTTGAGACACAACAAATTTTTAGTAAGGAATCTGAAAAATTTCCACCTTTGGAAAAACTATTCCAGAATCTTCAAATTAATGTACGAAGACTGCGCTTGATTCAACATCTAACTTACCAAATTAAAGATTTGGATCTATTTACGATTTCAATTCTACCAGTTCTTCCACCAGTATTGCGTCCAGTATTGGAGCTTCCTAACGGGGCAATAGCAATTTCTGATTTGAATACATTGTATCGACATTTGTTGGTACGAAACCGTTTGACTACCAAACATCAGGCTGATACCAATGGTACTCTGGACCTTTCAGCATTTTTGATTCAAGAGGCTGTAGATCGACTGTTTGATAATAATAAAGCACCACGACCAAAATACCCACCAGGTGATATTTCACCCTGGGCAAAAAATATTAAAACACCAAATCCACCTATAAAATCACTGACTGATGGTCTAAAAGGTAAGCAAGGAAGATTCCGTCAACATCTTTTGGGTAAAAGAATTGATTATTCAGGTCGTTCTGTTATTACTTCTGGACCAAATCTAAAACTTAATCAATGTGGAATTCCTTTGGAAATAGCAATTGAACTTTTTCAACCTTGGCTATTGTCTTATATTTGTGGTGGGTCTTCAAACCGACAAATAAAATTGGTTGGTTCATTTAGACAAGCAAAATATCTTCTTTATAATTCACCAACGATTATCTGGCATTTGCTAGAATTTTTTCTAAATGAACAAGTAGTGCTACTAAATCGTGCTCCAACTTTGCATAGATTTGGTATTCAAGCATTTGAACCAGTATTGGTACCAGGCCGCGCGATTACACTTCATCCACTTGTTTGTCCGGCTTTTAATGCAGATTTTGATGGAGATCAAATGGCGGTTCATGTTCCTTTGTCTCTTGAAACTTATTCTGAAGCAAGAATTATCTTGCTAGCAGCGCAAAATTTCTTGACCCCTTCTACAGGTAGTCCAATTATTTCATTGAGTCAAGATATGGTTCTAGGTTGTTATTATTTGACTAGCAATCCACAAATTGTGATTGAAAATTATAAAGTCTCTAATAAGATCTATTCTGAAACAAGTTCTTTCTTTTTTAGTATTGAAGAAGTTACAATACTGTATCACCGTAATCAAATTAGTTTGCATAGTTCAATTTGGCTACGTTGGAAAAATGCATTTATAAGTTGGGACTCAAAAAATAGTCCAATCGAAGTAAGAATTGGATTTAATGGTTCAAGGGTAGAAATTTATGATGAATGTCAACGATATTATGACTGTTGGGGAAATTTGGTGGATCAATATATTAAAACCACAGCTGGTCGTGCCATTCTAAACCAGGCTACACTGCCCCTTCTCCCTCTTTATCGTCAACATTAAGAAAATAAGAATTAGAACACAATGATTTAATGACAAAAATTTTTCTAAACTCAGCATATCAAAATGATAATTCATTGGAATTTTGGTATATTAATAAGCATTTGGATAAAAATAACCTAAATTCAATAATTTGTTGGTTGGTATCTCAATATGGTGGTCAACGGGCTGGAGCCGTCCTTGAAAATCTAAAAAGACTTGGTTTTGAACAAGCAATACAAGCAGGTGTATCTATTGGAGCAGGTGATATTACACCCCCCCCAATAAGAGATATTTTTGTACCAACCACCGGTCAACATGTTCTCGGTACAAGTCGACATTATCATTTGGGTCAATTGACAGGTGAGGAAAAAGCTCAGCAAGCTATTGATGGTTGGTTTTCCGCAACAGAGCTACTTAGTTCAGCAATTGTTTCACACTTTAATAATTTTGATAAAATAAGTCCAATTCATATAATGGCATTCTCTGGTGCACGAGGAAATATAACACAAGTTCGTCAATTGATAGGTATACGTGGTCTAATGTTGGATCCAATAGGAAAAATTATTACATCACCAATTCGTGCATCATTTCGTGAAGGGTTGACGGTTACTGAATATCTTATTTCTGCATATGGTGCCCGAAAAGGCTTGGTTGATACAGCATTGCGTACAGCTAATGCTGGTTATTTGACACGACGACTAATTGATGTACTGCAAGATGTAGTTATTCTTCAAATTGATTGTGGTCCATTGGGTACAGAAGGATGTTTTATTACTGATTTTAAAGACGAAAATGGTAATATTTTGGTTTCCCTACAAAAACGATTGCTTGGTCGTGTAACTGCAGAACCACTTAAAATTGGTAAAACTACAATTATAAGAAATACTGAAATCAATCAAACTTTGGCAAAAATTATTGCTAAGTTGTATCCTAATGGAGTTTATGTTAGATCGCCTATTACTTGTGGAATTTCTCTTGGACAATTGTCGCGAAATGGTGTATGCCAATTGTGTTACGGTTGGGATTTGAGTCTGGGTGATCTAGTTGAATTGGGTGAAGCAGTAGGTATTATTGCAGCACAATCTATTGGTGAACCGGGTACACAACTAACAATGCGAACATTTCATACTGGTGGTGTTGTATCAGGTCAAGCTATGGATCGATTGCGTGCGAGCGGTGCAGGTCGTGCAATTTTTCCTAAAAGTATTCCTGGTAGATTGGTTCGTGCCAACGGTGGAATAATTGGTTTTATCTTGTATGAAAAATGTCCACTAATAATTTCGTGTCCTAATGGTACACGAACGAGTTATGAATTTCCACGTGGTGTTATTCTTTTGATTCGTCATGGCCAATGGATTCATCCAATGCAAGAGCTTGCACAAACAATTGATGAGGTTCAATTGAATCGTATTGGTTGGCAAAAACGTCCTTATAGAATTTCAAGTCAATTTAGCGGTTTGCTTTATTCACGTAATAAAAATAATACGACTCGAAATCTTTGGATTCTATCATATTCACGTTTTAATCAAAAAACTTATAAAACTACATTTGGACTAAATTATCAAGGCGATTGGATTGGGAATAAATCAAAAACTGGATTGTCCCTTGAATTCCAACATAAAAACTTTGGTTTGATTAGTGGACTTGATACATTCCAAATTCACCAAAAGCATATAAAATTGCAATTGGAACCAGGTAAAATTATTGAAAATTCAATTCGGTCGGGTAAATATATTAAAAAACGTTTTAATAACGATGGTCGAATTCGTAGCTGGTCCCGTCAAAAAATTACTATTCAAAAAATTGGTAGTTTGCTAACGCCACAGAGTAATAAAGTTTCGACTTATTATGGTATACGAATTGAACCAGGGTTTTACCTTGGTGAGCTAACTTTTTACACACCAGTAGCGGGTGATATTGTTCAAGCATTGCCCAAAATTGAAGCTTTTTTTGAAGCACGATCATATCAATCATTTCATCGCGGACTAACACAAGGTTTTTATACTCTAATAAAATTGGGTTTTAGCCAATATTTTTCGGCAATATCTGCTTTGAGATCAACACAACAATATATTCGTAATGCTGTTCAACTTCTTTACTTGGAACAAGGTATTTATATTAATGATCGCCACATCGAACTTGTTGTAAGTCAAATAGGTTTGATTATGCTTACGGATGAAGGTAAAAAACTTTCTGAATTGGATTATAATCAACCATTGACGTTGATAACTGTTTGCGAAGCACTCTTTATATCTAGTATAATAAAAACTAACCCAATCTATGAACCTGTTATTATTGGTATTACAAAAGCAGCACTAATAAAAAATGGTTTTCTTGGGCCAGCAAGTTTTCAAGAAACAGTTAAAGTTTTGACAAAAGCAGCAATTGAAGGTCAAGAAGATCGTATAACAGGACTAAAAGAATCTATTATTCTCGGCCAACCAGTTTCGATTGGTACAATGTGGTGTAATGAATCAAATTATTTGATATTATCTAAATTAAATTTAATATTATTTTTTATATGAAAACAACTACAAAATCATTTCTTGAAGCAGGTGTACACCTTGGACATAGTCCAAGTCATTGGCATCCTAAAATAAGAAAACATATTTACACTGAAAAATCTGGTGTACATGTTATTGACGTAGTTCAAACACAAATTTGTTTGGGTCAAGTTAAACAATTCCTTGCTCAAGCTAGTAAACAAAATCTAAACGTTCTATTTGTGGGTACAAAACCACAAGTTTCAGAAGCTATTGCTCAAGCAGCTACAAAATGTAATAATTTTTATATTAATCAACGTTGGCTAGGTGGACTTTTGACAAATTGGAAAACTTTGTCACGGTCAGTAACAACACTTGCTCGACTTGAATCAATTAATTCACAAGGTATTGTGGACAAATTGCCAAAAAAACGAAGAGCTATTTTTACACGTGAATATAATCGTTTGGCTAAATATCTTAAAGGCGTTCAAACTATGATAAGTGAACCAGAGGTTATAGTTGTTGTAGGTCAATCTGAAGAACAAAATGCTATTGATGAAGCTAAATGTCTAAATCTGCGTACAATTACAATTCTTGATACAAATTCAAATCCGAATATAGCAGATCTTTTCATTCCTGCTAGTGATGATTCCTCTTCTGGAATTCCTCTAATTCTAAATGAATTGGCTGATGCGGTTCTAGCAGGTCAAAAATCATAAAATTAATACGATAGATTTTGCGTAATTTATAAAAAGATTCAGAGACCGTGGGGTCGCCCCACATAATCCTATGCTGATAGCGAACCCAATCCATGATCTAGCTGCTATTGAAGTAGGCCAACATCTATACTGGAATATTGGTCCCTTTACTGTCCATGGTCAAGTTCTTTTGACTACATGGTTTGTTACAGCCCTACTACTTACACTGTCATTGGTAGCTAATTCTCAACTGAAATCACTCCCAACTGGATTGCAGAATCTAACTGAATACACGCTAGAATTTATTCGCGATCTAGCACGTACGCAATTGGGCGAAGAAGAATACCAATCTTGGGTTCCATTTTTGGGAACAATTTTTCTATTCATTTTCGCATCAAATTGGTCTGGTGCATTGCTTCCATGGAGAGTAATTGAATTGTCGAGTGGTGAACTTGCTGCTCCTACAAATGATATTAATACAACGGCTGCTCTTGCTTTGATGACATCGGTTGCGTATTTTTATGCAGGACTTCGTAAAAAAGGACTGGGATATTTTGCCCGTTACGTTGAACCGGTAGCATTCTTTTTGCCAATTAACGTACTTGAAGATTTTACAAAACCTCTTTCACTTACTTTCCGTTTGTTTGGAAATATTCTAGCAGACGAACTTGTAGTTGGAGTACTGTTGTCTCTTGTACCTTTGTTTGTACCTGTTCCAATTATGCTACTAGGTTTGTTTACAAGTGCTATTCAAGCTCTTGTTTTTGCAACTCTAGCAGGTGCTTATATTGGTGAAGCTCTAGAAGATCATCATTAAAAAATTACAACTAATAAATAAAACTTTATTAGCCTAAGAAACCGAAAGAAAAAAAATTTTAAATAGAATATTATGAACCCAACAATTGCTGCTACTTCTGTTATCGCTGCTGGTCTTGCTGTAGGTCTAGCTGCTATCGGTCCTGGTGTAGGTCAGGGTACTGCTGCTGGTTACGCTGTAGAAGGTATTGCTCGTCAGCCAGAAGCGGAAGGTAAGATTCGTGGTACACTACTACTAAGTTTTGCATTCATGGAGTCACTAACTATTTATGGTCTAGTAGTTTCTCTTGTACTACTTTTTGCTAACCCATTTGCTGGTTAATTCTCCTAAATTCAAAAAGAATAACATGATTTAAGGGGTTTTCAAGAAAACCCCATCTTAATATTTTGATAAAAGGAGGAGTTATTATGTGGAGCCTTGTACATGAACAGGCTTTGGAAATTGGCTTCAATACGGATATTTTTGATACAAATCTGATTAACTTGACTATTGTTATCGGTGTAGTTGTTACATTGGTTGGTGACGCTTTGACTAGTGCACTTGATGAACGACGACGATCAATTTTGTCAAGTCTAGAAGATGCAAACAATAAATTTAATGAAGCACAAAATGTGCTTAAAGCAGCTCAGGCGAAACTAGAAGAATCTAAAGCGGAAGCGCTTTCGATTGAGAAGAGTGCCCCAGGTGAAGCTCAGCTTACTTCGGATCGTATTCTTGAAGTTGCATCCAATGAACTACAAAGACTTCGTGTGCGTGCAGAATCAGATAAAGCACTAGCTCGATCTCAAGCGAGTGGATCTATTTACCGTTGGATGATTGGTTCGAGTCTGACTGTCGCAAGACAAAAACTTAATTCAACTGATTGGCGTAAAACAGAGAAACAAGAATCTCTAATGCAAGATTGTATTAAGACACTTCAAGAGCTGAAAGTAGCAAAAACTGAAGTTAAAATCTCCTAAAATGAGTGCTTAATTCTTTACTTAAAGAATAAGTTTATGATTAAAAAAATTACACGTACAGATGACTGTACGGAATATTCCTCAGCCCATGGCTAAGATTAAACCAGAAGAAATTAGCAATATTATTCGTAAGCAAATTGAGCAATATACACAAGAAATTAATGTTGCTAGTGTTGGTACAGTACTACAAGTTGGTGATGGTACAGCACGTGTATATGGCCTTGAGCGTGTAATGGCAGGTGAACTACTTGAATTCCAAGATGGAACTGTTGGTATTGCTCTAAACCTTGAATCGGATAATGTTGGAGCTGTATTGCTAGGTGAAGGTTTGGCAATTCAAGAAGGTAGTTCAGTAACAGCAACTGGAAAGATTGCTCAGGTTCCAGTTGGTGAGGCGTTTCTAGGTCGTGTAGTTGATTCACTAGCTAACCCAATTGATGGTAAAGGTGATATCTCCTCAAACGAGACACGTTTGATTGAATCACTAGCACCGGGAATTATTTCACGACGTTCAGTATATGAACCACTACAAACTGGTCTAGTTTCTGTAGATTCAATGATTCCAATTGGACGTGGTCAACGTGAACTTATTATTGGTGACCGTCAAACTGGTAAAACAGCTGTTGCAACAGATACTATTCTAAACCAAAAAGGTAAGGATGTTGTTTGTGTTTATGTAGCAATTGGTCAAAAAGCAGCAACAGTAGCACAGATTGTAAATACATTGGAAGAAGCTGGTTCAATGGATTACACAATTATTGTAGCCGCAAACGCTGATGCGCCAGCAACGCTACAATATCTAGCGCCGTATACTGGTGCGACTTTGGCTGAATATTTCATGTACAATGGTAAGCATACGCTTGTTATTTACGATGATCTATCAAAGCAAGCGCAAGCATACCGTCAGATGTCACTTCTTCTTCGTCGACCACCAGGTCGTGAAGCATACCCTGGTGATGTTTTCTACCTACACTCGCGTCTACTAGAGCGTGCTGCAAAATTGAGTGATCAACTAGGTGAAGGTAGTATGACTGCATTGCCGATTATTGAAACACAAGGTGGAGATGTATCAGCATATATTCCAACAAATGTTATTTCAATTACTGATGGTCAGATTTTCCTATCAGCAGATATTTTCAACTCTGGTATGCGTCCTGCAATTAACGTTGGTATTTCAGTATCGCGTGTAGGTTCAGCTGCTCAGGTTAAAGCAATGAAAACAGTAGCTGGTAAACTAAAACTAGAACTAGCACAATTTGCAGAACTTGAAGCATTCTCGCAATTTGCTTCTGATCTAGATGCTGCAACGCAGGCTCAGCTAGCACGTGGTGTTCGTCTTCGTGAACTACTAAAACAGCCACAAGCAGCTCCACTTGAAGTTGCAGATCAAGTTGCAATGATTTACGCTGGTATTAATGGTCTTCTAGATCCTATTCCAGTAGATAATGTACGACCGTTCCTATCAAGTCTACTAAATTATCTTGCTGAGAAGAAACCACAATATGGAAAGATTATTGGTGAGACTAATACACTAACATCTGAAGCAGAAACAATGCTAAAAGATAGTATTCTAGAGCACCGTGAATCTTTTGTTTAAAAAACAATAAAAAAAAGAAACCCCGGACTTGTTCCATTTATTAAATGCCTAAGCATATTGTCAAATTCCTAGCAGGGGTTTTTACCTCAACGCTAGCATGTCTGGCCCTAACTTCACATGCTCAAGCATATCCACAGTTTGCGCAGCAGGGCTATGAAGAACCTCGTGAACCTACAGGACGAATTGTATGTGCAAATTGTCACCTAGCAGAGAAGCCTGTAGATATTGAACTTCCTCAAGCTGTTTTTCCAGATTCAGTTTTTGAGGCGAATGTTCAAATTCCTTATGATAAAAAAATTAAGCAAGTTCTTGGAAATGGTAAAAAAGGTGGCCTGAATGTAGGTGCAGTACTTATTTTGCCTGAAGGATTCGAAATTGCTCCAAAAGATCGTATTCCTGAAGAAATTTCAGCTAAAGTTGGTAAGCTTGCATTCCAACCATATAGCCCGGAAAAGAAAAACATGATTATTGTTGGTCCTCTTCCTGGAAAGAAATTTATGGATATGACTTTCCCAATTCTTTCACCAAAGAAAGAAGGTAACATCAATTACGGTACATATCCTATTTATTTGGGTGGTAATCGTGGTCGTGGACAAGTTTACCCAACTGGTGATAAGAGTAATAATACAATCTATACTTCTCCAGCTGATGGTGTAATTGAATCCATTACAAAGAATGAAAAGGATGGTTCTATTATTTCTATTCGTGATCCTAAAACAGATACAACAACTACTGAAACAGTTCCGGTAGGACCATCATTGGTAGTTTCAGTTGGTGATACACTAACTAGTGGTCAACCACTAAGTAATAATCCAAATGTTGGTGGTTTTGGTCAAGCTGATTCTGAAATCGTTCTACAAAATCCATTGCGTGTAGAACTGCTAATTGCTTTCTTGGGAACAATTACTGTTGCACAGATTTTCCTTGTTTTGAAGAAGAAGCAATTCGAAAAGGTTCAGTTGGCTGAAATGAACTTCTAATTTTTTTTTATGTGCCCATTTTTTAGCAAAGAGAGATAGTAATTTATACTACTCAATGCTTATTTCTATAATTTATCAAACCCATTTTCTAGCCTATTCAACGCTAAGATGTCATTTGCGTCCTCTTATCGTTGAATTGGCCAACCAAAAAGGAGATTGGGAGATACTTTCAAAACTTATTAATTAAATTTGTATTAAAGCTTTATGACTGTTATCGGATATGTCGGTTTTCTTTTTGTAGGGCTATCTACTGCCTTGGCACTTTATATTGGCCTAAGTAAGGCCCAAATTATCTAAAATTCTGTTATGGTTGAAACTTTGCTTTCTGGAATTGTCCTAGGACTAATTCCTGTAACGATGCTTGGGCTTTTTGTAACTGCGTATCTACAATACAGACGTGGTGATCAGCTAAGTATTTAATCGATAAAAATTATTGGTTTGATTATTCAAATCAATAATTTTTAAAATACCAAAAATTAAATTATCATGCTATAATTTATTTAGTATGTCCTCAATAGCTCAGTGGTAGAGCAATCGACTGTTAATCGATTGGTCGTAGGTTCAAGTCCTACTTGGGGAGCGCTTAACTGTAAATAAATATCTTTATGAATTCAAATTATGAGTAAAGTTTATGATTGGTTTGAAGAACGATTGGAAATTCAAGCTATTGCGGATGATGTTTCAAGTAAATACGTCCCACCACATGTAAATATTTTTTACTGTCTAGGTGGTATTGTCTTCACTTGTTTCCTAGTTCAAGTAGCAACAGGTTTTGCCATGACATTCTACTATAGACCAACTGTAGCTGAAGCCTTTACATCTGTACAATACATTATGACAGAAGTAAATTTCGGTTGGCTTATCCGATCAATTCACCGTTGGTCAGCTAGTATGATGGTACTAATGATGATTCTACATGTATTCCGTGTTTATTTGACAGGTGGTTTTAAGAAACCGCGTGAGCTAACATGGGTAACGGGAGTTATTATGGCTGTTTGTACTGTTTCATTCGGTGTAACTGGTTATTCCCTACCATGGGATCAGGTAGGTTACTGGGCTGTTAAAATTGTTACGGGTGTTCCTGATGCAATTCCAGTAGTTGGAGGTGCACTAGTTGAACTTCTACGTGGTAGTGTAAGTGTTGGTCAATTTACACTAACTCGTTTCTATAGTCTACATACTTTTGTATTGCCTTTGTTGACAGCTGTCTTTATGCTAATGCATTTCTTGATGATTCGAAAACAAGGTATTTCAGGACCGCTTTAAAAAAAATTCAATTAATTAATAACGAGGATTATTCAAATTATGGGTGTTACTAAAAAACCTGATCTAAGTGATCCAGTTCTACGCGCAAAACTAGCCAAAGGAATGGGTCACAATTACTATGGTGAGCCGGCTTGGCCAAATGATCTACTGTATATGTTTCCAGTAGTAATTCTTGGTACTTTTGCTTGTCTAATTGGATTGGCAGTTCTGGCACCAGCAGTAGTAGGTGAACCAGCGAATCCATTCGCTACACCACTTGAAATTCTACCAGAGTGGTACTTCTATCCAGTATTCAACCTTTTGCGTACAATTCCGAATAAACTGCTAGGGGTAGTACTAATGGCTGCCGTACCAGCAGGTCTATTGCTTGTACCATTTATTGAAAACATTAACCGTTTTCAGAATCCATTCCGTCGACCAGTCGCATCACTTGTGTTTATTATTGGAACAATCTTTGCAATTTGGCAAGGTATTGGTGCAGCAATGCCAATTGATAAAGCTGTAACACTAGGTCTTTTTTAACTTTAAATTATGGATTTCACTACACTATTTTCAATGTCTTTCATTGCCGGTCTAGTATTGAGTCTTAGTGGCTATTCAATTTTTATGGGTTTTGGTCCGCCTTCTGAAGACCTACGTGATCCATTTGAAGAGCACGAAGATTAAATACTTTGATTAAAATATTTCTAAAGAATTTAAATATTCTTTAGAAATATTGACACTGAGAAAAGTAAATAATAAGATAACTATATATCACCGATAGGGTAGAGCAGCTTGGTAGCTCGTGAGGCTCATAATCTCAAGGTCGCTAGTTCGAATCTAGCCCCTATCATTTTCATTTTTAATTATACTCACATAGATAGTAATAGTATTTTCTAAATACTAGTATTCTGAATAAAATCAAAATACTAGTATTTAGAAAACGATTTAATACTTAAATAAAAATATCAAATTTATAAAATTAAATAAATTATTATAGAGTATCAATTGTTTCGAATTCGAACTTAATCTCCTTCCAAACTTCACATGCTGAAGCTAGCTCTGGGCTAAACTTACAAGCTTCACGAATAATATCACCACCTTCACGAGCAAGGTCACGACCTTCGTTACGAGCCTGTACACAAGCTTCTAGAGCTACACGGTTAGCTGCTGCACCTGGTGCGTTACCCCAAGGGTGACCTAGAGTACCACCACCGAACTGTAGACAAGCATCATCACCGAAAATATCAACTAGAGCTGGCATGTGCCATACGTGAATACCACCTGAAGCTACAGGAATAGTACCACCCATTTCACACCAATCCTGAGTGAAGTAAATACCACGAGAACGATCCTTCTCAATGTAATCATCACGCATTAGATCAACGAAACCTAGAGTAACCTCACGCTCACCTTCAAGCTTACCTACTACAGTACCTGAGTGTAGGTGATCACCACCAGACATACGTAGAGCCTTAGCTAGTACACGGAAGTGAATACCGTGGTTACGCTGACGGTCAATTACAGCGTGCATTGCACGGTGAATGTGTAGAAGAAGACCGTTATCACGACAGTAGTGAGCTAGAGTAGTGTTAGCAGTGAAACCACCTGTTAGGTAGTCATGCATAACAATTGGAGTACCCAAATCCTTAGCACACTGTGCACGCTTCATCATTTCGTCAACGTTACCAGCTGTTGCGTTTAGGTAGTGACCCTTAACCTCACCAGTTTGAGCCTGTGACTTGTGAAGAGCCTCAGTTACGTATAGGAAACGATCACGCCAACGCATGAACGGCTGAGAGTTTACGTTCTCATCATCCTTAGTGAAATCAAGACCACCACGTAGACACTCAAATACTGCACGACCGTAGTTCTTAGCAGAAAGACCTAGCTTAGGCTTAATTGTACAACCTAGGAATGCACGACCGTACTTGTTTAGACGATCACGCTCAGACTCAATACCGTGAGGAGGACCCCAGAAAGTCTTAGCGTAAGCTGGAGGGATACGTAGATCTTCCAGACGTAGAGCACGTAGAGCCTTGAAACCAAATACGTTACCTACAATTGAAGTTAGCATGTTAGTAACAGAACCTTCTTCAAATAGAGAAATTGGGTAAGCTACGTACGCAATGTACTGATCATCTTCACCAGCAACTGGCTCGATCTCGTAACAACGACCCTTGTAGTTATCTAGCTGAGTTAGACCATCAGTCCATACAGTAGTCCAAGTACCAGTCGAAGACTCTGCCGCTACAGCTGCACCACACTCTTCAGCCGGTACACCTGGCTGAGGTGTCATACGGAAAGCTGCTAGAATATCAGTTTCCTTAGTATCGTAGTCAGGAGTGTAGTAAGTTAGACGGTAATCCTTTACACCAGCGTTAAATCCCGCTTGTGTCTGTGTTGCAGTTTGTGGTGCCATTCAATTTGGGATAAACCCAAAAAGATCCTAGAATCAGAGGGTTAATGTCAATCTGAGCAAAATTATTATAACTTTACGTTATTCATTATACTACAAATAAGTTATAAGTATTATGAATATTAATAATAATTTCATTAAATTTGAATAAATTCGATTTTTTGAGTAGAATAAGGTAGATAATATCTATACATTATACATATATATATTAATAGTTCATTGTTGATAACCTAATTAATTTTAAATTTATGGCACGAAAAGGTAATACTCGAAAACGAAGTGAGAGCGTTGATCCAAAGTATCAAAGTCGACTTGTACAAAACATCGTAAATAATATTCTTCGTTGTGGAAAAAAACAAATTGCTTATAAAATTGTTTATAAAGCGCTAGAAATTGCTGAGAGCGAATTGAATCAAGATGCACTTGAAATTTTGGAACAAGCAATTCTTAAAACAACGCCAAATACTGTTGTTAAAGCTCGACGCATTCGAGGATCTACATTGCAAGCTCCAAGAGATATTAAACCTGAAGTAGGTCAATCTCTTGCAATTCGATGGATTATTTCATCTGCAAAAGCACGTAATAATCGTGGAATAGCTCAGAAACTAGCAAATGAATTTATTGATGCTTCAAAAGGTCAAGGTGGAGCTGTTCGTAAGCGTGAAGAAGTGCATAGAATGGCTGAATCAAATCGTCGTACAGCAGGTTAATTATTTATTAAACCTATTCTTTGTTGCCGCCGTGGTGAAATGGTAGACACGTTGCATTCAAAATGCAGTGAGATTATACTCGTACCAGTTCGAGTCTGGTCGGCGGCAATAAAGATACCTTGGGTAACAAAAATTATGTATAATAAAAGCATAATACGCCGGGATAGCTCAGTTGGTAGAGCAGAGGATTGAAAATCCTTGTGTCACCAGTTCAAATCTGGTTCTTGGCAAAATTTATTTTATTACTGAAAGCAGTAATTATAGTATTAACTATCGAATTATCTGGGGCGGAAGGACTCGAACCTCCGAATGGCCGGACCAAAACCGGCAGCCTTACCACTTGGCTACGCCCCATATCTAAATATAATTTATATTATTATTTAATATATAGTCAAATTTTGTATTATATCTAAATTGATTTAGATATAATACAAATTATATTATACTTATTCCTAATTAACGGAAACTTACTGATGCTTGCCAAACAAATGCTAGAAGGAAAAATAGCAGTGGAATAACAGGCATTACGTCAACGATAGGACTAAAAGGTGCGTAAGCTTCAGGAAGCTTTGCAATTAGAATATTTTCAAGAATCATGGTGCAAACTATTGTAATGCATCAATAGACGCACACGTGTCATGGTTAATTTTAATTGAATTAAACAACAAATGAGTTAAGACCACCTACTACGAATACTAGAAGTAGCCATAGTCCTAGACCAGAAAAAATCAGTCCACGGCCATTAACCCACCCATCAGGTAGTGCAAACGTAAACGGTACACCAACTACAAGTGCAAATGAAAGAGCAATAAATGCTAGAACAGCTGCTTGGAATAGAAAAGTCATATAAAGGGTTCAATGTTAATTATCCCGAAGAACACCTATCATGCCTAAAATTTTTTGATGGAATTAACCAAATTTACCGGATGTCGAAGCAATCACAAACGCAGCATAAGTTAGAACAAAACCAACTGAGAAGTGTGACAGTCCTACTACTCGTGCCTGTACAATAGAAAGTGCTACCGGCTTATCACGCCATTTAACAAGCGTTGCAAGTGGAGTTCGCTCATGAGCCCAAGCCAACGTTTCAATCAATTCTTGCCAGTAACCACGCCATGAGATTAGGAACATAAATCCAGTAGCGTAAATAAGGTGACCAAATAGGAACATCCAAGCCCATACAGATAGACTATTCATTCCAAACGGGTTATAACCGTTAATTAGTTGTGAAGAATTCAACCACAAATAATCTCTTAGCCAACCCATAATATACGTTGAAGATTCATTGAATTGCGCTACGTTTCCTTGCCAGATACCAAGATGTTTCCAATGCCAATAGAAAGTAACCCAACCAATTGTATTAAGCATCCAAAATACTGATAGGAAGAACGTATCCCATGCTGAACTTTCACATGTACCACCACGACCAGGACCGTCACAAGGGAAATTATAACCAAAGTCCTTTTTATCCGGCATCAATTTTGATCCACGTGCATCAAGTGCACCTTTAACCAAAATCAGTGTTGTAGTATGCAAACCAAGTGCAATAGCATGGTGTACCAAGAAATCGCCTGGACCAATTTGAAGGAAAAGTGAATTTGTTGAGTCATTAATCGCAGATAGCCAACCACTCAACCAAATTCCTTGACCAGCAGCCAAAGCTGGGCTAGTGGAATTACTCAAAAGTACGTTAAAACCGTAAACACTTTTTCCTTGTGCAGCTTGAACCCACTGAGCAAAAATTGGTTCAATAAGAATTTGCTTTTCAGGTGTTCCAAATGCTTGCATTACATCATTGTGAACATATAGACCCAAAGTATGGAAACCAAGGAATAGCGCAGCCCAACTCAAGTGTGAAATAATCGCTTCTTTATGGTCCAAAATTCGCGCCAAAACATTATTTTGATTAGCTTCTGGATCGTAATCACGAACAAAGAAAATCGCTCCGTGAGCAAATGCACCACACATAATAAAGCCAGCAATATATTGGTGATGTGTGTAAAGAGCAGCTTGTGTTGTAAAATCTTGAGCAATAAATGCATACGACGGAAGTGAGTACATATGCTGTGCTACCATTGAACAAATTGTACCAACAGAAGCAAGGGCTAGACCCAATTGGAAGTGAAGACTATTATTAACAGTATCAAAAAGTCCAGAGTGTCCAGCTCCAAGGCCACCATTTGGTGCTTGATGTGCCTCAAGAATTTCACGCATACTATGACCCAAACCAAAATTAGTTCGGTACATATGACCCGCAACAATAAATAGAACAGCAATCGCCAAATGGTGATGTGCGATATCTGTCAACCACATTGCTTGTGTCTGCGGATGAAAGCCACCAAGGAATGTTAGAATCGCTGTACCAGAACCTTCATTAGTATTAAAGATATGTGTCGCAGTATCTGGGTTCTGTGCGTACGCGGCCCAATTACCAGTAAAAAATGGTTTTAGACCAGCTGGGTGTGGCAATGTTGTTAGCAAGTTATTCCAGCGTACGTGTACACCTCGCGATTCAGGAATAGCTACATGAACCAAGTGCCCTGTCCACGCTAGTGAACTTACACCAAACAAACCAGATAGGTGGTGGTTTAGTCTTGATTCAGCATTTTTAAACCATGAAACACTTGGTCTAAAACTTGGCTGCAAATGTAGCCAGCCACCAAACAAAAGTAGACCAGCTCCTACCAAAAGAAAAACAGATCCTTCATACAAATCTGTATTTGTGCGCATTCCAATTGTGTACCACCATTGGTAAACACCAGAATAAGCAATATTTACTGGACCACCTACATTACCACGTGTAAACGCTTCAATTGCAGGTTGACCAAAATGTGGATCCCAAATAGAGTGGGCTACTGGACGAATATGTAGGGGATCCGTAACCCACTGTTCAAAGTTACCTTGCCACGCAACGTGGAAAAGGTTACCAGAAGTCCATAGAAAAATAACGGCCAATTGGCCGAAATGTGAGCCAAATACTTTTTGATAAAGCATGGCTTCAGTCATACCATCATGACTTTCAAAATCATGAGCCATTGCAACACCATACCACAAACGACGTGTAGTTGGATCTTCTGCAAGTGATTGACTAAATCGTGGAAATTTTCTTGCCATAATTTTTTTTTATTAAAATATTTAACCTACTGCAATAATACGAGCTAGGAAGAAAGACCAAGTGGTTGCAATACCACCAAGTAGATAATGTGTAACCCCAACAGCTCGACCTTGTGTAATACTTAGAGCACGAGGTTGAATTGCTGGTGCAACACGAAGTTTGTTATGTGCCCAAACAATTGATTCAATCAATTCTTGCCAATAACCACGGCCACTAAACAAGAACATCAAACTAAATGCCCAGATGAAATGTGCACCAAGGAAGATTAGACCATAAGCCGATAGTGCTGAACCATATGATTGAATAACTTGAGATGATTGTGCCCATAGGAAATCTCGCAGCCAACCGTTAATTGTGTTTGCACTTTGTGCAAAGTTACCACCAGTAATATGTGATACTCCAGCTGCAGAAACACGACCCCAAACATCAGATTGCATCTTCCAACTAAAGTGGAAAATTACAATTGAAATTGAATTATACATCCAAAATAGACCAAGGAATACATGGTCCCATGCAGAAACTTGACAAGTACCACCACGACCAGGACCATCACAAGGGAAACGGAAACCTAGATTAGCCTTATCAGGAATCAAACGTGAACTACGCGAGAAAAGAACTCCTTTCAATAGAATTAGAGCAGTAACATGAATAGTAAAAGCGTGAATATGGTGAACCATAAAATCTGCTGTACCCAATGAAATTGGCATCATAGCGACTTTTCCGCCGACTTCAACAATATCACCACCCCAAGTAACACTTGTTCCAAGATCAGCTGTTGGAGCTGTTAGAGCAGGTGCAACGTTATGAATATTTTGAACCCATTGTGCAAAAACTGGTTGCAATTGAATAGCAGTATCGCTAAACATATCTTGCGGACGACCAAGCGCACTCATTGTATCGTTATGAATATAAAGACCAAAACTATGGAAACCTAGGAAAATACATGCCCAATTTAGGTGTGAAATCATAGCGTCACGGTGACGGATAACACGATCCAAAAGGTTATTATAGTTATTTGTTGGATCATAGTCACGAACCATAAAAATTGCAGCGTGCGCAGCAGCACCAACAATACAAAAACCACCAATCCAAGTATGGTGAGTAAATAGTGATAGTGATGTACCGTAGTCTGTTGCAATATAGGGATAAGCAGGCATTGCGTACATATGGTGAGCAACAATAATTGAAAGCGAACCAAACAATGCTAGGTTTAGTGCCAATTGTGCATGCCATGACGTTGTTAGAATTTCATAGATACCACGGTGGCCTTCGCCTGTGAATGGTCCTTTATGAGCTTCAAGAATTTCACGCATACTGTGACCAAGGCCCCAATTTGTACGGTACATGTGACCAGCAACAATAAATAGAACGGCAATTGCCAAATGATGATGGGCCATATCCGTCATCCACATTCCACCTGTTTGAGGATTTAGTCCACCACGGAACGTTAGTAGATCACTATATTCCGCCCAATTTAGGGTAAAGAATGGCGTTAGACCTTTAGCAAAAGATGGATAAATTTGTGCCATTAGATCACGATTAAGAAGAAGCTCGTGAGGCAATGGAACCTCTTTTGGATCAACACCAGCGTCAAGCAAAGCATTAACAGGTAGAGCAATATGAATTTGGTGACCTGACCACGCAAGACTACCCAATCCAAGCAATCCTGCTAGGTGGTGGTTCATCATTGACTCTACATTTTGAAACCAGCTCAAACGTGGAGCTGCTTTATGATAGTGGAACCAACCCGCAAAAAACATTGCACCGGCCAAAACAAGACCACCAATAGCTGTACTATACAATTGCAATTCACTAGTAATACCGCTACCGCGCCACAATTGGAAAAATCCAGAAGTAATTTGAACACCTTGGAAACCACCACCGACATCACCGTTTAGAATTTCCTGTCCAACAATCGGCCAAACAACTTGCGCACTTGGACGAATACCGATTGGATCAGCCAGCCAAGCTTCATAGTTAGAAAAACGTGCACCGTGGAAGTACATACCACTTAGCCAAATTAGAATAATACCCAATTGACCAAAGTGTGCACTGAAGACTTTACGTGAAATATCTTCAAGATCGGAAGTGTGCGAATCAAAATCATGAGCATCCGCATGCAGGTTCCAAACCCATGTTGTAGTAGTTGGACCTTTTGCAAGAGTTCGAGAGAAGTGACCTGGTTTTGCCCATTTGTCAAAGGACGTTTCTACCGGATCACGATCTACAATAACACGTACCTTACGAGCATCCCGCTTCGGAGGGCTAATTGTCATAAATAGATTCCTCAATAAAAAGAATAGGGCTAAGATGTTTTTAATTACTATTTTTATATTTAATTTCTATAAAAGTAAAAGTTTGAGTGTATTATTCTAATAATAAAGAAATTTTATTGTGAATAAGCTTATATCTTAGCCTTATTGCTATAACACATTAAATTTCAAATAGAATTTAAATTGCTCTACTACCATTTTGAAGCATAGAATTAGGCCAGAGGTCACGTAATTAGTGACTTTATTTATCATTTAGCGGGTAACGCGATTCGAACGCGCGACATCAACCTTGGCAAGGTTGCGCTCTACCACTGAGCTATACCCGCTTTATAGATAAATTATACACAATTTATCTATAAAGTCAAAAATAAAAGATAAAGTATAAGAATATATACCTTATCTTTTATTATTAACTAATTTAAGAGTTTTAATCTAGCGGACGCATTGACAAAACTGGCTCATTAGTACGATCAATACCTTTTTCGAATCCAGCTGCTGCAGCACGTGCACGACCAGCGTGCCATAGGTGTGCTACAAAGAATAGGAATGCTAGACAGAAGTGAGATGTTGACAACCATGAACGCGGGTTAACAAAGTTAACTGCGTTAATTTCAGTTGCTACACCACCTACTGAGTTCAATGCACCTAGTGGAGCATGTGTCATGTACTCAGCTGAACGACGTTCTTGCCATGGCTGAATATCATTCTTTAGACGGTTCAAATCTAGACCGTTTGGACCACGTAGTGGCTCTAGCCATGGACCACGGAAATCCCAGAAACGCATAGTCTCACCACCAAAAATAATTTCACCAGTTGGAGAACGCATTAGATACTTACCAAGACCTGTTGGACCTTGTGCAGAAGCAACGTTAGCACCTAGTCGTTGGTCACGTACTAGGAAAGTAAATGCTTGTGATTGAGAAGCTTCCGGACCTGTTGGACCATAGAACTCACTTGGGTATACAGTGTTGTTAAACCAAACCATTGGTACAGCAATAAATGCCATCATTGATACCGAAGCAAGACTGTAAGATAGGTAAGCCTCACCAGACCAAACGAAAGCACGACGTACCCACGCCCATGGCTTCGTTAGAATATGCCAAAGACCACCAAAGATTTCCATAGTACCAATCCAAATGTGTCCACCTACAACATCTTCCATGTTATCAACACTACAAATCCAACCATCACCACCAAATGGTGAACGGAAAACGTATTCGAAAATTGTTCCAGGGTTCAATGTTGGGTTTGAAATAATACGAACATCACCACCACCCGGTGCCCATGTATCATAAATACCACCCAAAGTAGTTGCTTTAATTACAAAAAGCCATGCACCAATACCTAGAAGAACAAGGTGAATACCAAGAATAGTAGTCATCTTATTCTTATCACGCCATGTGTAACCAAAGAATGGGAAAGTTTCTTCCAGTGTTTCTGGACCAACCAATGAGTGGTAAACACCACCAAAGCCTAGTACTGCAGATGAAATCAAGTGCAAAACACCAGAAACGAAGTACGGGTAAGTATCAACAACTTCACCACCCGGACCTACACCGTAACCAAGACCAGCTAGGTGAGGTAGTAGAATAAGACCTTGCTCGTACATTGGCTTTTCAGGAACAAAGTGCGAAACCTCAAAAAGGTTCATTGCACCTGCCCAAAAAACGATCAAACCAGCGTGTGCAACGTGTGCACCCAATAGTTTACCAGAAAGGTTAATTAGTCGTGCATTACCTGCCCACCAAGCAAAACCTGTAGATTCTTGGCTACGACCACCAACAAGAAGAGTTTCATTAAAGAGCGTTTCCACGTGGCAATACCTCCTCTGGGAATACTAGTTTCTCATGTGGCTGATCTTGAGCAGCCATCCATGCACGAATACCTTCGTTTAGAAGAATATTCTTTGTGTAGAATGTTTCAAACTCTGGATCTTCCGCAGCACGAATCTCTTGTGAAACAAAATCATACGCACGTAGGTTTACAGCAAGACCTAGAACACCAATTGCACTCATCCAAAGACCAGTTACTGGTACAAAAAGCATGAAGAAATGTAGCCAACGCTTGTTAGAAAAAGCTACACCGAAAATTTGCGACCAAAAACGGTTAGCTGTTACCATTGAATATGTCTCTTCGTTCTGAGTTGGGTTAAATGCACGGAACGTGTTTGCACCATCACCATCTTCAAATAGTGTGTTTTCTACAGTTGCACCGTGAATCGCACATAGAAGTGCAGCACCTAGAACACCTGCAACACCCATCATGTGGAACGGGTTTAGTGTCCAGTTGTGGAAACCTTGGAAGAATAGAATGAATCGGAAAATAGCCGCTACACCAAAACTTGGTGCAAAGAACCATCCTGACTGACCTAGTGGGTAAATTAGGAATACCGAAACAAAAACTGCAATTGGAGCAGAGAAAGCGATTGCGTTGTATGGACGTAGCTTAACTGAACGTGCAATTTCGAATTGACGAAGCATAAAACCAATCAAACCAAATGCACCGTGAAGAGCAACAAAAGTCCATAGACCTCCTAGCTGGAACCAACGAGTCAAATCACCTTGAGCTTCTGGACCCCAAAGTAGTAGTAGAGAGTGACCCATACTGTTAGCTGGTGTTGAAACAGCCGCAGTTAGGAAGTTACAACCCTCAAGGTATGAACTTGCTAGAGAGTGAGTATACCATGAAGTTACGAAAGTTGTTCCTGTCATCCATCCACCTACTGCCAAGAAGGCACAAGGGAATAGAAGCAAACCTGACCAACCAACGAAAACGAAACGATCACGACGTAGCCAGTCATCAACTGTATCAAAAAGACCACGCTGGGCTTTAGATTGGCCTACTGCAATAGTCATAATAAATTTTTTTTATGTTTTTTTATCTTACCGGAAATCTATCTAATACCATAATATCACAAAACAAACTGCGAATTTTTATTACCTATTTTATAAAAATTAACCAATAATTTATTGGATGATATACTATTATTGAAAGATCGGGATGTGGCGCAGCTTGGTAGCGCACCTGTTTTGGGTACAGGGGGCCGCAGGTTCAAATCCTGTCATCCCGACACCACGCTCTTAGTTCAGTTGGTA
>Ga0209503_10000530_pt1 | contig 22854 bp, 23 predicted proteins | sample SouAtlMetagenome_2_FD_187448 | JGI IMG/M metagenome (GOLD analysis project Ga0209503, IMG submission 187448) | Marine eukaryotic phytoplankton communities from Atlantic Ocean - South Atlantic ANT15 Metagenome (SPAdes) (version 2) | ecosystem: Environmental > Aquatic > Marine > Oceanic | place... | reverse complement strand
CTTTAATATCTTGTTTGATACCACCGATGACATAAGATTCAATCTCAGTCTCCTGTGGTGCATTCTGTTGACCCTTTGATGTCAACCAATGTTGTGTCCATGGTAATGGATTAGTTCTACTTGATACTTCATATATAGGATTTAAACCAATTGCACGAAGTCTTCTGTTTGCAATGTATTCAACATATTGACTTAAAAGTGTAGTAGATAGTCCTAACATACTACCATGTATGAATAAGTATTCTGCCCAGTCTTTTTCTTCTTTGACTGCTTCTTCATACATCTGGTAAACATCTGGTTCACAGTCCTTCATGACCTTAGTCATAACTTTATCTTTCTCTTGATTCTGATAACATTTTAGAATGTGTTGAGTAATTGCAAGATGTTGTGCTTCGTCTCTTGCAATAAAACTTATAATCTTTGCAGACCCTTCCATTTTTTTCATTTCACCAAATGCAAAAGTACATGCAAATGATACAAAGAAACGAAGTCCTTCAAGTATGTTAATACTTATAAGTGCAAGATATAATCTTTTCTTAAGTTCGTATTCATCTTTTTCATAACCTAAACTATATCTTTGTGCATAGTCAATAAACTCATCATATCTTTTTGTTACTGACTCTGCTCTTGCAATGATTTTCTCATCGTCTAGAATCGTATCAAATACTTTTGATGGGTCTGGATACAGATTCTTTATCATGTAAGTGTAGGAACGACTATGGATAGTTTCCATAAAGTCCCATGTAATAATGCATCCTTCTAACTCTGGAAGAGTACAGAAAGGTAATAATGCAGTAGCAGGGCCTCTACCTTGAACTGAATCTAAAAGTGTCTGATACTTTAGATTACTAGTAAAGATATGTTTATGTGCTTTACTTAGTTCATTGTAATCGTTCCTATCTTTTTGAAGAGAAACTTCTTCTGGTCTCCAGAAGTAACCCAATTGTCTTTGTGTTAACTTGTCGAATATGGGATATTTAAAATCGTCATATCGTTGGGTATTAAGTTCCTCTCCAAAGAAGATTGGATTCTTTAAGAAGTCTACTTTATTTCTATTAAAAACTTTACTCATATTTCTCATGTCCTTTACCACATGGTTTACCTGTGATAGGGTCTGTTATTCCTGCGTTGGCCCATCTCCAATATTCATTTCTATTTTGAATCCTATCATTTGCTTCTTGCCAATCTCTAGTTGCTTTACTTCCTGTTCCATGATATATTGATGGTCTACCATCATATGCAAGTATGGGATATTCCTTGTACATAGGCCCATCTGCATGTAAATAATGTATGAAGATTTGTCTTGCAGAATCACCTGCTAATCTTTCTCTAAAGTGTACCACATTACACCCTTGATAGAATAATGCATCACCAGGCTCTAATTTTACTGGAACACAACTTTCTCTTTCCTCGAAAGGAGCTCCCATTGTCAAATCCCAAGATTCCTCATTATCCATTCCACAATAGTTCATATCATTACGAACCCATATTGTCCATGGTGTACTATCATCGGTATCATATGATATAGGAAAGGTTGCACTAAATTCACATGATGGTCTATCAGTATGACTCAACAATCTTGAATGTCTATCATATGTTCTTCCATATGAATATGTTGGTTGTAAACGATATCCAAATAACTCTTCTATCTTTTTCTGATACATCATGAGAATGGTTTCCCCATAATTAGGGAAAGGCATTCCTCTACTGACCCAAGTATCTAATCCACCGCCTTTGTCATCAAAGTTTGAACCAATAATATGTTCTTCTCTGTAATACTGTTTTCTATGTTCTTGAAACTTAAACATATGATAAGTCCACTCAATGTGAGATTTATCAAAGAAGTTTCTTGCAACAAAGAATCTATTCTTTGCAAACTGATAACCTTCTTTTGTTATTTCTGGAACATCATCTGCGTAATCTGTCTCTGGATTAAAGACTTCTAATCTTCTTTCCTCTGAATAATTATAACTTTCTATAATTCGTTCTTTTGTTCTTTTAAATAACTCTGAGGTAAGTTGTTTTCTTTCTACTCTTTCCTCTTTGGGTCTTCTTACATAATTTAAATGGCGCATGCCTCACACTCCTCATCATCTAGGTCTTCCTGTACTGGAAGTGGTTCGTCTTTTACTTCGACAACCTCATCTGTTTTCATATCATATGTGTTTTGGTAATATGATGTTTTCCACCCATATTTATATGTCTTAAGAAGGTCTGTTGCCATTATAGACAAAGGAACTTCATTATTATCATAGTTTTCTGGGTTATAAGACCAATTACCACTAATACCTTGGTCAAAAAACTTTTGCATAACAGAAACTACTTTAATATAACCATCATTGTCTTCCATATCCCATAAAAGTGTATAGAAGTTTTGTAGTATCTGATATGATGGTACAATCTGTTTTAGAGGCCCTTTCTTCGATTTCTTAATTGTCAAGTAGTCTCTAGGTGGTTCAATACCATTTGTCTCGTTAGAAACGACACTAGAGGACTCTGAGGGCATCTGTGCAGACAATGTACTATGTCTTAGTCCATGCATCCTTATATTCTCTCTAAGACCTTCCCAGTCCTCATTTAGTTCATTAGGTGTAATCTCATCAACATCTTTCTTATAAGTGTCAATGGGTAATATACCTTCTGCATATTTTGTTCTATCAAACCAATCACATGCACCCTTTTCAAATGCAAGTTTGTTAGATGCATCTAGTAAACAGTATTGAAATGCTTCTGTTAACTCATGCACTAATTTATGTGCTTCTGGGTCGTTATACTTTACCTTATTCTTTGCAAGATAATGTGCAAGACCGATGTATCCTATACCAAGACTTCTTCTTGCCTTTGTTGATACTTCTGCAGCTCTTACTGGATACTTTTGATAATCAATTAATTCATCTAATCCACGAACTACAATATCACATAACTCTGGTAATTCTTCTAGTTTAATAGAACCTACATTGATTGCAGATAATATACAAAGTGCAATCTCACCATCTTCATCATCTGGATGACTTATAGGTGTTGTAGGTAATGTAATCTCTTGACATAGATTACTCATATTCACCTTATCTAAGAATGAACTATGACTGTTACTATGGTCTACATTCATGATGTAGATTCTTCCTGTTTCTGCTCTCTCTTTTAACATATCCATGAAAAGAGTTCTTGCACTTATTTTCTTCTTAGGGATTGAATATGCTCTCTCGTACTTTTCGTAAAGTTCATCAAACCCTTCTGTTCCAAATGCATCGTAGAGGTCAGGCACATCGTGAGGAGAAAACAAAGTGATATCCTCGTCTTTGATAAATCGTTCATAAAATAATTTACTTAATTGGATTGAGTAGTCGAGTTTTCTGACTCTATTATCTTCTGTCCCTTTATTGTTTTTGAGGACAATAATATCCTCAATTTCTTGATGCCAGACTGGAAAGTGGACAGTAGCACTTCCACCCCTAACACCATTTTGTGTACAACATCTGACTGTGGATTCAAATTTCTTGAGAAAAGGTATAACTCCTGTGTGCTGTACTTCTCCACCACGAATTTTAGAATTGATTCCACGAATCCTACCAGCATTAATACCAATTCCAGCCCTCTGTGCAACATACCTACCAATAGCCATGTCACTAGAGAAAATGCTTGGAAGAGTATCATCACTGTCCACCAAAACACAACTAGCAAACTGCCTAAGAGGAGTTCTAACCCCAGCCATAACTGGTGTAGGGATGTTAATCTTAAATTGACTAATCGCGTCGTAATATTTTTTAACATAATTTAACCTCGTTTCTTTAGGGTAGTCCTTAAAAAGAACTGCACTAATCAAAATATACATAAACTGTGGAGACTCATACAACTGGCCAGACGACCTATCTTGTACAAGATACTTATCCACTACCTGTCTGAGACCTGCGTATGCAAACAACATGTCTCGATTATGATTCAAATACGAGTTAAGTTTATCCCACTCATCATCATCATAATAACTTATTAGTTCTTTATCATATACACCATGTTCTATATTTCTTTCTACTATATCTTTTAATGGTGGATATATTTTACTGTCTTTCCATTTGGTGTTAAACACATCCTTACGAATTGCAAACAATAATAATCTTGCAGCTACATATTGATAATTTGGTGAATCCAAAGATATCAAATCAGATGAAGATTTTATTAATGTATCTTGTATTTCTTGAGTTGTCATTCCTTCATAGAATGACAAGTTTGCACTCATTTCTACCTGTGATGCAGATACCCCATTGATACCATCACATGCAGCCTCTACCATTTTATGTATTTTTTCTAGGTTTAACTTTTCTGTCGACCCATCCCTCTTTACGATACTCAATCCATTACCATTCACTATACTTTACTCCAATCGTTGATTGCAAGGTTTAATGATAATCCTTGCTTGGTATTATCTATAATTATATCTTTGACATTGATGTCGACCATCCACATATCATTGATGTCTTTTTCTTTTATTGTCTCTGGCCAAACTACAACTTTGTATCCTTGGTCACCCATAGACCTCATCTTCTTGATGATTTCTTTGTTCCGAGGTTCATTGTCAAAGATAAGAGTAGAGTTACTCTTACTAATTTCGTTTGTTACCTTGGAGAAGTCTGACCCACCGACTGCAATGCAGTTGGGCAGAAATAAAGAGTCAATTGGCCCTTCAACAACATAAAGAGGTTGGTTGAAATCAACTTTGTCGAGATTGAAAATAAGTGGTTTTTCTTCATCGAATCTTAATGTTAAATATCTTAGTTGTGAATCATTTAATGCTCTACCTGTAACACCTATGAGATTTTTCTGTCTATCATAGAAGGGTAGAACTAGTCTTGGGTCGTTTCCTAAAACTCTCTTATTATACTTATAATTTATCGAACTTAGACTTTGTGAATTCTCAACAAAATAGAAATCTTTCCACCACTTTTCTGGTATCTGTCTTCTGGTCAAGTAATCAACACATAATTGACTATCTTCAGCCTTGGGATACTTTGCAAGTGGATTAGATTTAAACTTTGGTGGTTCGAAAGTAAAGTTCTGTTGTGCAACTGGTCTGGTATCATTCTTCTTACCAAACTTTTCCATGACCCATTGTTTGTACAACATATCATCGTGGTCTTTGAGGAAGATACCTATATTGGTAGAATGTCCACAATTATGACACTTATATACATAAGTATCTTTATGCACAAAGTGATAACCTCGTGCTTTCAACTCATTTTGGGAACTGTCTCCACAATAAGGACATGAATGGTTAAGAAGTTTATCATCTTTCCATTTATAGTTCCTAAATCGTGAGGATACCAATTTAAGGTATTTTTTATCAATCCACAAAGACATATATCTATAATACTATAAGTCTGGGATTTGTCAAGGGTATATTCGTTCTCTCTTACGAATATCTAGACATTGGTTTTATGGTTTTTCTATGACTGCAGCCTGTGCTTCTGTGGTAGTTCCATCTGGGTTTTTGATGGTCACATTTCTATAGTAAACTACAACTTCTTGTACTTCTCTAATGTATCTTCGTAGTTCTTGCATGTTATATGACATAAGTTCATAATCACTGACCGACATTGCAACGAATACAACATCTCCAGAATTCATCTTTTTCATATCATCCAAGAATCTGTCTAGATAAGTATAACCTTCTGGCCACTCTGGATTTTCTTTGCCTAGTGAGCAGTCTCTTTTTCCTTCTTCGTTTTTGACACATGGATTAGTTATTTTTGCCTCTGATACCACATAGAACCTTGGTTCTTTCAAATCAATGTTCCTAGGCATTGTAGGTTGTATTATATCAATTTCAATAGGTTTGGATATTACCTCAACCTGTCTAGATGCACAACCACTAATTGTTAGGATTGATATTGCTAGTAGGGTCGTCCAAACTGTCCAATTCTTTGCTATCATTTTCTATACTCTCAAAAACTTGCTTTGTAGAATCATTGACTCTTTTCTCAATCATTCCTGGCTTTGCAACTGCAAGTTGGTTTAAATTATGTCTCCTAAAAATGTCCAGATAAGAATTCATTTCTTGTTCTATCTGTGCATTCTTTCTCATCATATTTTGTAAAGACTGTCCTTGTTTTTCATATGATTCTTTTATTGCAGTAATAGTTTGTTTCTGTTCTGCTACTGCAACTGTAAGTGCCATGTTTTCTTGTTTGACACCTTGATAATCTTCCCATAGGAAAAATCCACCGACTCCCATGACAAAGATTACTCCTATTAATATTTGATTCATAGTGGCCAATCCTTAAAATAATCTCTTAATTTATTAGTTGTATTTAGATTGTCTGGTACTTCAACATTAAAGAACTTATTTACTTCCTGTCTTATCAAATAACCATCTACTCCTAATTCACCAAAAGTTGCATCATGGTCAAGTTCTTTTGCTCTAATATCTTTTTTCGATGCAACTGTTTTAGATATCCAATGTAATATCTTTTTATTTTCTTCTTCATGTGTTAACTCATACGACATTATGAATTATCCTCAATCCATTGTTTAATTTCTGCAACTGTAAAAAGGTTCTCTGCATCTTCATCTGGTATTTCAACATCAAACTGAGATTCGATATCCATGATTACTTCAACTACAGATAATGAATCAGCACCTAAGTCATCAACAATATGTGACTCATCTGTAATTGTAGATACATCTACATTTAACCTATCAGATAATATTTTTTCTAACATTATAACTCCCTTATTATATAGTTCAGTCCAGCTGCACTTCTATATTCGACAACTTCATTATCATCGTTTCTAAATTTTAAATGTTTTTCTTTCTGCACTAGAATCTTTTTTGCAACATAAGTCCTATCATCTGCATCACCCCATTCTTTATTGAATGATACAGTAACCTCATATCTTTCTCTGAATAAATTTATGAACCATAACCATGCACATTTAATCCAGTCCCAGACTTTAGTTATCCACTTTTGCACTTGCTCTCCACTGATAACATGACCAATATCTTGCCTTCCATTTGGGGCCTGGGTCTGCACAATTATGTCTTGCTCTGAATGATTTTCTTCTTTCTGGGTTATCACGATTTATACCCATCTTAGGGTCTCCAAATCGAACTACCACAACCTTACCCTTCTCATTCTTCACATATACTTTAAACTTCTTGTTAGGGTTCTCTGATGTCCTTATAGGGTCATTTAATTTAACTTTCTTACCTTGATACTCTGATTCTGTAATCACATGGTCATAATGTCCTAAACACTCTGCACAACACTCTTCTTGAGCTCTTTGGATTTGGTCTGGAGTTGGAGCTCCTTTTTCACCTTTCTTCCTCATCTTCTCACCAGAACCAGCTTTAATTCTTGCCTTTTTCTTTCTGATATTATCCCAAAGTCCTTCATCTAAATCTTCACCCAACTTCAAGAACATTCTATTTTTAGTTTGTTTCTCATCGGTTGCTTTCATTCCTACCATCTTTGCAATGGAGTTGATGTATGCAAGTCCATCTTTTGCATCCTTCTTGTATCTTTTACCCATTTCTGATTTGAGTCTTTTAGTTATGATATCAAGAACTTGTAAAACACCTGTAACAATTTTACCATCTGTTACAAGTTGTGCTTCATTTACAGATGCAAGTGAACCTTTAAGTACAACTTTTTTCTTTTCTTTTTCTTTGTCTTTTACATGAGGTGGATGTTCATCATCACCAGCGACTATCATACCCATTTGATTTATCATTGATGTAATGACAGGCATTGGTAGTTTAACTATTTCTTGTGCAAGTGCATCTGAAACACCTTTCATCTTTTTAAGTTTCTTTAAGATATCTGCTTTGAGTTTTACACTTTCAGTGATTGCACCTTCTTGGCCAGGAGTATCTTCTTTGTACCTTTTTAAAAGTTCTGGTGTACCTATCTCTCTATACTCTGAATCTTGTTTCTTTTTCTTTTTACGAACAATAGGTTCATTAGTTGCTACTGCAACTCCAGTTGAATTTGCTGGTGCATCTTCGAATACTTCTTTGAACCTTTTTATTTTCATCTAACTATTTCCAATGGTTTACTTAGTTCTTCCCATGATGTTTCGTAATCTGAATCTCCAAGTGAAAACTTAGAAAGTCCTAATATATCATATTTATGCAAAAGTCTATCTGGAAGTAGTCCAACTTTCTTAAGATTGGGCATAATTCTAGTAAATAGTAGTTCTTGGAACTGAATATTCAGTGCATTTTTAGTAATGTACTCATCTGTATATTCAACATCGAATCCCCACTTTTCCCAAACATCATACTGTTTAAATCTATTTCTTAATACTGTACAAGCCTCTAAACAAAAGTCTTCTCTTTCTTCTTTCTCTTGAAGAGTTAGTGTTTGCACATAACTTTCTAGATAGTTAACACCAAAAGTTACATGTCTTGCTTCGTCTCTAATAACAAGAGTAAGTATTCCTCTGAGAACTGGGTCTGTTGTTGTTTGTTTTATAGTATTGAAGATTGCAAGTGCAAGACCTTCAATAATAATTTGCATTCCGATAAATTTTAAATCCCATCTTTCATCTGTAAGTATTTTATCTAATAATGCTTTTAACTGTGTACCGATAGGAAACATCCTACCAACTCTTGTTTGTATATACTTGTTGAATGCTTCTACATGTCTTGCCTCATCAAAAGTTTGTGAAGCTGCATATAGTTTTGCATTAAATGTTGGAGCACAACTTGTAAGTTGAGATGCAACTAACAATGCACCTTGTTCACCATGTAATAGTTGTGCAAGTGTCCAATTATTTAAATCTTTAACAAACTCCTTTCTTTGTTCTATAGATAAGTGTTTGTAGTCTTTGTGATTTTTCCACTGTTCATTAAAAAACATGAATGCAGTTTCATCTTCATCTGGATTAGGAACATCCCAGTTTATATCTTTTTCTACATTCCATTCTTTTTCCTTACCTAGTTCATATAGTTTTTTGATTCTATCATCTTGAACTGTGTAATCCCAATTGTAAGAACCAGTCAAAGGTGTATTAAATATTTCAATTACATCCTCTGGATTGATTCCCTCGTCTTCCACTGGATAGGTTGCACCACTGAAATGTGCAATATCTTTTGGTGGGTTTTGTACTTTTGTAATTTTCATAAAGCCATTCATTTAACATCATGTCCTGTAATTAACATGGACTGGTCTTGTGTTATGTTGTAGACTCTGTAAATATCTACTCCCATCACATTATCAGTCCTTCCTAACATCTGTACTTGGTCACCTCGTGTACCAATACAGTCCTCTTCGTTCCAAACTGATTGTCTTAATTCATATTCTTTTCCTTTCTGTAAATTATTCATATTATCATGACCTTCTAATAAGTCAAGTACTAAATCGTTTTCTTTAAGGTATTGATAGAAATGTCTTTCTAGATATTCTCCATCAATGTTGAAATTTTCTTTGAGTAGTGCTAACGATGCAGCGTAAGATGCAAGTCTTGTCCTACCAAATGGTAGTAGTTCAAGAACTCTTTTGAGATTAAATACTAATCTGTGAAGTAGTGTGAATGAGTTTTTTTCTTCTGAGGTTTTGGGTTTTTTTGATTTGATTCTTTTACCATTGTCATCGATGATACCGAACTTGTATGCATCCATCTCTTCCCATTTTCTGGTCATCATTTTAAGAATACGAAATACTATGACTGTATCTATTACACCCATTGCACCTTCTTTTAAATCTACTTGATTCATAGTTCTCTTAAAACTCCTGCTACTTCCATATCAACTGGTATATTAACTTTCCAGTCTTCTTTCACATATTCCATGTAGATTAAACAAGTTTTGAGTACAGGCCAGTATGATTCTTCTATTTTGAATTCTAACATTTTAACTGAGTTATCGAATCCAAAAATATTAAAAATGACAATTAGATGATTGAGAATCAATCGTTCTCTGAGTTCACCATTTTTATAATATCTTCTTAACAGTCGTTTTAGGTATCTAAACCTTCTAAGGTCTTCCATGAACTCTTCCATGGATGTGCATTGAGGGTTATCATAACACTGCATTGCAAACATGGTGAAGTTTTCATCTGTCAACTTCTCAAATAATTTCATAATTTATATCCTAGTTATTACACTAGTATATAGGTGAATTATATGAAAAGTTATTTAATGTCTGCAACGACTTTAAACATTTTGTTAGGAAGTCTTTCATACTCGACATGTAATTTTAAGTCTGGCCCTTTGATGGAAACAAAGTTATCATCTAAATCGTTTCCTTCTTCGTCTTTACCCATTCTACCACCATATTGCGTGATAGGTAAATCCATTGAACCAGAATCCGATACATTTTCGTCCATAACAGTATCAAATTCTATTCCTATTTGTTCTACTTTTCTGTATAACTGTTCTAATGCAGCTTGAACTGTAATGTGTTCTCTGTCTGCAATATCACCTATCCAAGTGTTTAATCTAGACAATACACCAGAATCAGATGCAAATTGATGTAAATCAGCAGTGTCTACACGACCTGTAACATCTTTGTTAAGTTGGTATCCACCATTTGCACCTGTCTCGTATGCCTCATCAATGTATTTCTTGAATGATTTCATAATGTTTTCCTATTATGCAGCTACTGTAATTGTACCAGCTGCAGTTCCGATTGAAGCTGCACTAGTAATAGTTGCATTTCCACCTTCTGCTTTATCAACAATAGTTGAACCACCAGCATGTGCTAATGGATTTGCACCAAAACTTAATACATCACCTGCGTTTGTGGCTGCATTTGCAGCTCCGATTGCAAGACTGAATGTAAGTTTATTAGTTGATGAACCACTTGCATATACTAATACATGTGGGCCTCTTCCACTACCAGAACCTTGGTTACCATTAGTTACTGATAAAGTAGGATTACCACTTACTGTGACCTTCTCATTGAAAGTTACTGTTGCTGATAAAGTACCACCATCTGATTTATCAAATGCAGTAGTTACCCAATCAATGTTAGTTATATCTGCTTGACCTATAGAAGTTGCAAGTTCTCCGATTGCACAGAGAACCTCTTCTTGATGATTATCAGACTTCTTAAATACCCAACCTTTTGCAGTTGCAAAGGTTAGTTTCTTTTCTGCAGCTGTCAACCACTTTGGTTTGGCTTCGTCTGCATCTGAATTACCCCATAAAGACATAATTATCTCCTCATTTATTAGTTCCCTGTATGAGAAACTTTTTGTTTATACTATTGTATTTATAACTTTCAATATCTCAGTTACCGAAATACGCTCTTAATTCTGATTCTTTTTCTACTTCCTCTATGAAATCCATATTGATTTCATCCTCAAATACTACTACTACACCACCCTTTGTTGCAATATATTTATCGTCAATTATCTCAATAGGTGTTGGTTCTGCAATGTTATATTTAGTATGTAAATGAAATGGATATACACATTTTTCATCCTCTTTACCAATTTTAGGTGATTGTAACACTATCTTTGGAAACTTTCTACCTTCAAACCAATCACCTATTTTCTTAGGATTATTTCTAAATGCATCCAAGTATTCATCACCTGTATATGGTATTGGAAATGTATTATTTACATATGGTCTACAATTATTCTCTAAAAAGTATAGTTCACCATCTTCTCCTAACATCTGAGTAATACTACCCTCATATGTACCACCTAACTTTGCAGTCTGATTAAGATATTCTACAACATTATCTCTTACTTTTTTATCAATATCTGGTTCTAGTTCTTCTATTGTAGTATTTGCATACCATACCTGTGGATTAATATTCCAAATTTGTTTTGCTTTTGATTCGTCACAATGTTCTGAAAATGTAAATGCCCATTCTCCATCTGACATGATATATGATATGTTAGTTTCTAATCCTTTTATAACTTCTTCTACATAATAAGATTTACTATGTCCACCATACAATTCTTTAACCTTATCATGATATTCTTTTCTCATCATTGTAGATGAAATCCAATCTATCATAGGTTTAATAACATACTCATCTGGTAATTTTTCAGCATTTATATTATGATTATCGTTACCTGTCTGTAATATATTTGGACATTTTATACCACAATGTTTTGCAAACTTATTTGCAAACATTTTTTCTGTTTCTAATTTTACAGCTTCTGAACTACATGTAACTATATCTACTCCCCAATCTTTAGAATGTATCATTTCATTTGCAATTGGATATGTATTAATAACTAAATCTATTTTGTACTTTTCAAGTACTTGTTCAAACCTATCGTAAATAATTTCTGGTAAATTATTATGATATTTTTCATAATCTTTTATATCAACTAAATCAGTTGCCCATATCATATAAGGTATTTCTTCTAGTGCAGTGATTCCAAATGATTTTAGATAGTTTGGTGAGTCGTATTGATTGGTATAGACATTATGTCCAGACTCAACCAGTTTCTTCATGAATTGAAGATTCTGGTGTTCCATCTCAAGGAATAGTATGTTCATTATGTAATTATATATTCGTATTATGAAAGACTTCTTTTTATTGCCCCTACTGTTTTGTTGAAAGACATTTTATTCTTTCCTAGTAGTTTAAGTAGTTGTATTCTCATTTGTGGTTTTACTCTGTCTAATGCCATGTTAATTATCTTTGCATTTTTTTGAGTAACTTTAACTGTTGACCCATCATCAAGTTTAATATTACTACCAGTTCTTAAATCTTCTGCACCTTTAATTTGTACTTGTAGATTTGCATCTGGGTCATTTGCACGAGGGCCTAGTTTCTTAACTCTATCTCTTTGTTGAATGAAATCTTTAACATTTTGTGCAATATCTTTGTCTGGTTCATAGTCTGTAAACTTTCCAGAACCGATTGCTTGTGCAAACTTCTTACTTGGTGTACTAGTTCCTCTTGCAAATGTTACTATCTTGTTCATTGCATCCTTGTAATCTTTAGCTTTGTTTGCAATATCTCTTATTTTATTATTTGCAGATGGACTGTTTGCACCAAAGTCATGGAATGCACGAGCTTCATATGCAAGAACTTCTCCATACATTTTTTGATAGTCTTTAGTATACTTAGACTTACGCATAGGTTCTTTTCTAGCTTTCTTATCGCCAGGTGCATCTTTGTATGCAGAAGAATCTGAATCTGATTTTTTTGCACCTTTTTTGAAATGTGCATCTCTTTTAGACTTAGTAGTTTTTTTAAGACCTTTGAAGTACTTTGCTGGTTGAGTACCTTCTTTATCTTTGATATCTTTATCTTGAGGTTCTCTTTCCTCATCTCTAAGACGAGGTTCAGTCCTGTTATACTTTTGGGTTACAATTGATAGATTTGATTTATCGTTATTCAAAGGATTACCATCTTTATGATGCACATCTTTACCAACGATACCTTTAGTATCTTTTAGTTGTCTTCGTGCATGATTTCTACCAGCTCTTCTTTTCTTTTGTTCTGGTTTAGAATGGTAGTTTTGGTATTCTTTTTTGTAGTTTCTTTCTATGAAAGTCTCCATGACGACTCCCTAGAACTGTCTTATGACATCTTTGTGATTTGAATACTTACTCGATGATTGTCTCATGAGATTATCATAGATTTGATTTCTAGTTTTCATTAAACCTTCTGGCATATGACCGAGTGCTTTATGTGTCATCATAATACCTTTTAATGCTTCTAGTCCTTTTCTATCACCAAGAAGTTTTGCAAGATGCATTAATGAACCAGTATGGTCATTTCTATCTGTCATTTGTGCAATCTTTTTGATGTCTGCATCTTTCATTTCTTGTTTCTCTACAAGTTCTTCAATACCTTCTTTGATTTCTTCTATCTTTTGATGCCACTCTACTATTTCATCTGTACCTTCTTTATAGAAGATTGCTTTCTTAGTAACTGGGTCTAGTCCCATGTACTTACCTTTTAGAGAAGGCATCTTGACACCAATGTCTCTTAACATTGCAACCATCTTATGAAGTCTTTCCCAGTTTGCTGGAACATGTTTTTGTTTCCAGATTTGACCCATTAATTTGTCAATACTTTTTTCTGGATTGTTTTCATCAAATGGTAGTTTAGTCATTTTTGCCATCATCTTACCAAATGTTTTTAACTTGATAACATTTGCTGGTGATAGGTTTTCAATCACTACATGATGACCTGTAAATTCTTTTGATTCGTTTGCATGTTGAAGTGCAAGTTTAACTGCTGGATGTTTTGATAATCCTCTTTTAAACTTCTCAATCTCTTTGATTGCATAGTTAGTTGCACCACTTAAATCAAGTGCAAGTTCGATTGCTTTCTTAACTGACTTATCTCTTGCAGCTGCTTTCTGTTTTGGATTATCTCTGTAATATTGATTAATCTCTGAACCTGTAAGTTTAGATTTACCCATTTTAGATAGTGGGTCTAACTTACCATCTTTAACTTTTTCATCTAATTCTTCTTTAAATCCACTTGCTTTGAACATAGGTGCAAGTTTTTTTGAAACTTGATGCATTATTGCTGGGTCTAGATTTGCAATAAATTCTGCTTCTTTTCTTTTTAAGTTTCTAATACCTTTGATTGCATTGAATACATTAGTATACTTTGCAGCCTCGTCTAAGTCTTCACTCACTGCTTTTTCTAAATCTTTTGCTTGACCAGCATGAGCTTTACTTGCACCTTTTAATTTTTTGATTATTTCTTTTACTTTTGGTGCATCTTTATCATCGAGTGCTTCTGGTATAGGTTTAACACCAGCTTTCTTGAACATCGTTTTTAATCTTTTTAGGTAAGCATCTTTACCTTGTGGTGCAAGTTTGGTTTTACTATCTTTACCCATTGCAATCATAGTACTTTTAAATCCTGTTGGATTTTGTTTCTGCATTGCAAGTGCAACTTTAACATCGGTCATGTTAAGAAGTTTTGCAATACCTTGAGTCATCATCCTATCACCACCAGCATTAAAGAGTTTGTCAATCATTTCACCAGCAGATGCTTCTACTAGTTCAAAATCTTCTTTTTGCATTAACATTTTAGTGTTAAGAGTTCCAATCATCTTAAGGATTGTATCTCTTGCATCTAAAACTTTTTTGTAATCTTTGTTATGAACTGTATTCTTGAGTTCTTTGTCACCCATGTTTGCAATCTTCTGATAAGATTTTAAGACACTCTGCATGTCTTTAGAAACCTTTTTCATTGCATCAACTTCTTGTTTCTTGACTTCATCAATTTGAGTCTCTACTGATTCTTCTTTATATTTCTTTTCTAATGCACCTTGTTGTTTCTCTAATTTGTCAGCAGTTCTTTTATCTGTTTTATAAGAAGTTCTAAAAATTAATTGACCTCTTTTATTTTTTTGTTTTTCATTTGTAACATCTGAAACGCCTGGCATTTTTTTAGCAAGTGCAATAAAGGCTTTCATACTTTTCTTTTGATTTGGAGTATGATAAGTTGCAAAGTGTTCTTCATTCATCATATCATCGTCTGGATGTATGACATGTGCAAGGTCTTTATCGTGATTCAGACCACCTTTTTTCTTCTTGACTATAAATGCATTAACTCTTGCCATGCCCCACTGTTGTGGTGTAGTTCCTGGCCTATGACCTGTTTTCCATGCAGCCATTCCACGATTATAAACTTTTTTTAATGTTCCTACTGAGATACCAGACTTCTTAGCTTTATCTGCTAATGCACCTTCTTCTAATTCACTACCTTCCATCAACTTCATGAGAGCTTTATCTTTTTGGATAGCTTTCATAAAGTTATCAATATCTCCATGACTACCATCAAAGTTTATATTATTATCATCTACAAACTTACCTTTTGAATGTGTACCGAATGATACTTTAACTTTTGGATGTCTTTTTGATAGTTTTGTTATGGCAACCTTAACCTTCTGCATGTTTTGTTTTGGTACAGAAAAGACAGATTTAACTTCTTCGAGATACTCTAACCATTCATTAATTTCATCATCACGAACATCTTCGATGAGAGAGTCTATTAACTCCTCATTTAAGATATCTTCATTTGGTTTTGCATACATTGACCTGTATGCATCTGCAACAGACGATACTGTTTTAGCATCCCTTAAGTATGACATAGTTTATTTTCCAGCTTTCTTATTGTTGTATATTAAAGATTTTTCTTTAACATATCCTAACCTTCTAAGTGTTTCTTTGAAGGACTTACTTCTTGCATCATACTTAATCTCAGATGCATCTTCTTTTTTATCCATTGCTTTTGAGATTGCTTTTCTTTTCTTATGCAAGAATTTATCAGATGAATCAACATCACCATCGTTATCGATGTCTTTGTCTTTTCTATCTTTAAACTTTTTCTTAACTGCTTTTGGTTGAACTGCGTCTAACCCTTCACCATCATCTGATTTGTCGTTTTTATTAGTTTCATCAACTACTTCTTCACCTACTGTACAAGGGTATTCTTTACCAGCAAACATAAAGGTTTTTTTACCATCTGCTTTTGCTTTACGAGCAGCCATAACAAATTGTTTTTTGTCATCATTTACTGCTTTTTTAAGTTCTGCAAGTTCTCTGGTGAATGTTTCTGCAACTTCTGGTTTACCTTGTAAAGGATAATTATGAAGTGCAGCTTGTTTCTCCATACGAGTTTGTGGTGTTTGTCCAGAATTAAGGACATCTGAGACCGCGTCAGCAACCGATTGAGTTACCTTATCAGTCCCACTTTGGAATTTTAATCTATCGTTTATATCTGACATTGTGGTCTCCTGTTAAATCTTTCTTATAGTATTTATATATATCAGTAATTCTACTGTTTCTTTTTCTGATTTTGTTGTTGTCTAAATCTTGCAAGTCTTTCTTGTTCTGCTTTTCTAACCTTAGGCAATAGTTTTTTAGCAAGTTTTGCTATTGCACCTTTCTTTTTATCAAGTTTTTTACCTACTGCAATTCTAGTTCCTATTGAAACTTGGCCAGGTGTTTTACCACCAGACATCTTTTTAAACATGGTTATTCTTGCTTGTTTGTTTGCTTTTGTTTGAAGTTGTTTAGAATTTTTCATTCTTTTCTTCATTCTTTCTTTAGTTTTTTGAATCTTTTTAGCAAACCTTTTCATCCTCATTCCGATTTTTCTTCTTTGAGCTGCAGTTAATACTTCAAGTTGTAGTTGTCTGGTTAGTTCAGTATTAAACCTACCTTCTGCAACCTTATGTATTTTCTTTGCTTGATTCATTGCTGTTCCATGCATGACTTCTTTTGCTTTATCACCATACTCTTTCTCAAAGTAATCTTTCTTCTTCTTGAGGTCTTTATAAATCTTTTCTTTTGTGGCTTGAACTGCATCTGAGACTTCATTAGTAGATGATGGGTCTGTATCTCTATTCTTGTCCCTTGTTATTCTTCTTCTATCTGCATCCATTTCTCTATCGTGTTTTACTTTAAGTTGTTCTTTTTCTCTTTCTTGTTTACCTTTTAGTGCATCTGTTGTTGCATCTTCATTGAATAATCTATCGTCCATATCTGCTGGACTCTCATATTCAGCTGCAAGTTTGATATTTTTCATAGGTTTCATAGTTAGTGCCTTTTTCCATGATTGTGCCATTTTATTAGAAGGGAAACTTTTTACAAATGATTGTAGTCTAGGAAACACTTTAGTTGTATTTTTTTCTAAATCTTTTACATCACCATCATTGTCGATAATGAAGAAATTTGGACGACCAAATGCATTTTGTAGTTTACCCATGTTTGAACGAACTTTTGCATGGTTATCTTGTACTATTTTATCTGGTATACTTCTTTCTCTTGTTCTATTTCTGTCTAATGCAGTTTCTAAAGAAGTATTTACAAATACCATTGCAGTTTCGTAACCGAGTTGTTCTAGTAATTTCTTTTGTATAAGTAGTTTCTTTATATCTCTTGCAGTAGAATCTATAACAAGACCTATACGACCTTTAACTAACATGTCTTGTCGTTTTGCAGTCATGGCTTTTGCATGAACTCTGATTGCATCTCTTTGTTCTTCTTCGTCTTCTGGCATCTTAAGTGAAAGACCTGCTTTCTTAAGACCATTTTCAAAAGATGAGTCTGAGTTTACTGGTCGTAAACCCATAGATAAGAAACCTAATTTTTTAGCTGCAAGAGATTTTCCAGAACCTGGCCCACCTGCCATGAAGACAGCTTTAAATACGCCAGGGTCGTTTATTCCCTCAAGTAGCGATTCGTATGTATTTTCCAATATCATTTTGCATGTACTCTGGTATATGATGGAATTCTTCTCGAATTGCCATTCCCTTTCTTACTGCCTTATACAGTTGTTTTCCTTGTCTAAAAGTTCTTGGTAATGATTTAACAAATGTTTTCTCATCACCATCGAAAGCCATTGCTCTCATCTTAGATGCAGACATACCAGATATGTCATCTGCATCTGGGTCTCTTTCACCTGCCGATACCAATTCGATATCTTTAAAGTTGTAGAAACCATGTCTACCTTTCACACCATTGTACTTTGTGAGTAGACTTTCAAACTCTTTTAATCTATCTGAACCAGCAACCATCTTTACACTTCTGTATCCTTGGTTATATAAATCAACAACTACATCAAATACTGTTCTAGAATTAGATGTAGAAACTGTTACTCCTCGAGCTGGTTTAAACAAGAGTTTCATGAACTTTGTTTTGGTTCTATAATCTAATGGATTCTTCTTTGAGTCTTGACTATGACTTGTATAGATGAATCCATCATCTAAACCTGCGACACTTTTTACTTTCATTGCAAGTTTAAGATGTCCAGCCGTTGGTGGATTGAACCTACCAAATGCAAAAACTGCCGACTTGGATTTCACCTCTACTATGTCTCTGAAAGATTTCATACAAGTATTTATGTTTTTTCGATTTTATGTTTATTGTTTTCTATGAGTTTATACTCAATATCAACCAATTCACGAGCTCTATCCCACCATTCTTTTAGGTCTTTATCTTCCTGTAACTCACTTATCACATGTTGTCTGATATAAGGTGTCACATTGATATGAGTATGTTCATACATTGAATGGTGTTGTTTTCCATAGAATTCATCAACAACTTCTTGATTTATGAATCCATAATGTAAAAGAGAATCAATAATACCTTTACTATTTTTTAAAGAATCATTAGATACAGACATTATTTCCTGTTCATTTGATTCAAATTCTAATTCATGTTTAAAGTCAATTAACACATCATATGAATCATACATAGATTCACCTTTCCATAGAGGTCTTCCTAACAGAAATGTATGATTTGCTTGAGGGCCATCCATACCACCTAATGTAAGATATTCTGGTTCTGTAAAGAATAGTATTCTTTTCACAGCAGTATACAGAAGTTCCCATCCCTTTTCTGTATTTGCAATAGAATCATACTTCCAAGGATTCATGAGACCATTATCCATTTCTGTTATTAGTCCAGATATAAATCTATCCCAAGGGTCTCTAACTATTAAATAAGTTTTATAATCCGAAAATGGTTTTAGTTTTTGCCATGGTGGAAAGAATGCTCTTTCATTATTCAATATTTTTTCACTGTTATCAGAAAATTCTAATGGCCATATGATATCATTTTCTTTTCCAAATAATTTGTTTACTTCCTCTGTATCTTTTTTAGATATAAATTGAGAACCATAATGGTATTGATTACCTTCAAGATTTGTGTTACTACAAGCATCTGGTTCTGGAACTACACATATTTTAGAGTTTTCTGGATTGTCTGAATATAAATCTTGATACAAAGATTCTGAATCTTCATCACTTAACCATTCTTGTGGGTCTCTATCTATTCCTTCAATCCAAGTCCAGTCATCATCATAATGACTATTCATATAACTTAAATAAAAACGAATAGAAGAATGTCCTACTTTACGAGGACATGTAAGTATAACTTTTCTTTTTTGTGAAATGAATGTGGGATGACATTTTTCCCAAACTGTTGAACCACCCCATTCTAAAATATCTTTTCTTATTATAAAAGGTTGTCCATCTTTATCTTTTAGGGTTAACCCCTCATTACCAAATGATGCACCATGATACTGGTACTCTTTCAACGAAGTTGCCATAATATATCTCCATAATTTATTTGTCCCAATCTTTCTGAACTGTAAAGTTATTTAGTGAGAATTCCATTCTATCTACTAACTTTACTGCACCACCAAGATTATTGTCAATTGCAACAAAACCTTCTGGTGCAACAACATCAAAACCATTATCTTTTTTAACAAACATATCTGTTAATTGTTTTGCTTTATTTACTTTTGTAAGTATCTTAATCTTTGCATAGTTTATTAATGCTTGAAACTCAACTAACAACTTAAGTGTTAATAATTGTTTTCTAATCTGTGTTAAGTATATATTCTTGTTTTTTGCTTTGACTTTTTTTGCTGAAGCAGATTTAAGCTTATCTATCTTTGCATCCCACTTCTCTTCAACAAACTGAAAGTATCCATCTGCATGTTTCTTGTAGTTTAGTCGTAGGAAGTTTTCACCTGCTCTCACTTTACTGTTATGATATGTTTTATAACTCATCCCAGCTTCCATCTCACCTTGAGTTTTAAGGAATGCATCAAGGGCTGGTTTTTTAATCTTTGCAAATAACTTACCTGTTCTGGACATTAATCTGGTTAATTCTGCTGTATCTTTTTTAGTTAATGTTGCAGTTCCAGATACATCATTGTATTCTGCATTGTCCATCCAGACTTTACTTGAACTCTTGAGTTTAGATATGTTTGCACCAAATGATGCTTTAAGATTTGATAATGAGTCACCTGTGTATGTTGTATGAAACACAATACCTATGTTTGCTTTCCTCATAGTAGATGCAAGTTTAGATGTAGAAGGAACTGCATAAGTGATAGTATTAGGGCCAAAGGTAATATAGCTTTCGCCGTTAATTTTTTGTGTTTCTAAATCTCCTTTGATAAACATCAAGTCACCTTGGAGTATCTCTGTAAATCCTAAATCTTTTAGATTAGTATAACATGCTTTAAACTTATCTTTAAGTGTTTCCGATAAATCATCTGCATCATTTATTTCTTTGATAGACTCATAGAACCTAGGGCCTGTTTTTCTAAATAAACTTTTCTTCGCAACAAAGAAGTTGCCTGACTCTGGATTAGTTCCACACCAAATTGCTGGAGCACCATCCCACTTAACAGTTACATTGGTACTTTTTGAACTTCCAGATGATAACATATCACGAAGTGACCTAATAAAGTTTATAGATGCACGACCACCATCAATACCATTATTGAATATCTCATCTTCTATATGTTCTAAATGTACATTTGGACTTGCCATTATTTGTTTCTCACATTTCCTATTGCATCTGTATATGCAAGTGTTAAGGGTAGTAAATCTTTGATTGGTAAATCTATTTCTAATGCAGTCACATTTATTGCTGGGTCAACCAATACAGCAGATAAAAATCTGTGGTGACCATCTATGATTCTGTCATCTTTAGATACCACATAAAAATTATTCTTAGATGCAGAAAAGTCTTTAGTTCCTTTTGCACCAAACTTTGATACATTCTTAATTGATTTGTCAAAATAGATTTGACTCTGAATAGGTTTTAGTTTTCCTACTGCAATCTTTTTAATTTTAACATTTACTTTGTCATCGGATGATTCACCATCATTCTTTGCAAGACCACCATTTACCCATTTCTTTCCTGTCTCTTTGTCTAGTCCTTGAGGAAATGGGTCATCTGGAACTTCGTTCTTTGCAAAAGGTCTTGCAATATCAATTGCACCTGCTTTTAATCTTTTTTGTAATAGTTTAATATCTCTGTTATCGATTACAGGCATATCTTTTCTTTGTGCAAATCCCATCCTTGCAAGTTTTTGTGCAATTTTGTAGTTTGCAGAAAATTTAGGAATCTCTTTATCTATATCAAATCCTTTTTTATCAAAAAGTTTCTTTGCATATTCGTATGCTTTCTTTTCATCTGTTTTGATAAGTTCCATCTTACCAGCTTCTGCACCACCCTTACCTTCTGCTATATATCTTATAAAACTCTTCATATCTTTATGGGATACTTCCCACCCCCTGTTAGTTTTATACCCTTAATATCTAATCCAAAGAAATTTAAAACTGCATCGATTAGTCTTCTACCTTGTTTCTTAATCCAGTCAAATGCAGCTTTCATTCTTTTCATAATACCATCAAGAATTCTTTTTGCTTGATTCTTAATAGAAGATGCAACATTTTTTGCCTTAGATACTAATTTGTTAAACATTTGAAATTCATCCAACTGTTCTACATTACTTTCGTGTAAGACTTGCATTCCTATTCTTTCTTTTGCACATTCTTCTTTTATAATCTCTGCAAATGTAGGTTGATATGAATTAGTTTGCATTTCTGATTTTTTTAATTTTCTGCTTCTTAATGAAAGATAAGGTGGTGAACCAGATGAACTTTTAAATGATACATAAAAATTATTACCCTTTGCAAGTGTTTTACCTGCTTTACTAGGTGAATCTAATTTTAAAACATCTGTAATTATTCCTGTTTCCTTAAAGGTCACCACTTGGTTTGCAACACCTTTAGAACCTTTACCGAATTTGTTTTCACCAGTTGCAGCTTCCCAACAAAAGTATTCTTTCATCAAAGCTTCTGAGTTGAATAATTTTTCCATTTCATCTGTTAGTTCGTCTGCATATAATTGACCTTGGTCTAACTCTGCAACTTTCTTTTTATCTGCTGGTGATAAGTTTGATTTCTTTGCTAACTTTTCTAACTTACCTACAGTATCTTTTGTAGATAGTTTAATCATTTTCTTTTCTAAATTATCAATTAATGATTCTACTTTTCTTTTACCTTTTGGGTCGATAGAATACATTCTCATTGCAGCTTCTACTGTAGATATTGATTCGAACTTACCAGCAGATAGTAGTTGTGAACCACCTGCTTTCTTTAGTGAT
>Ga0209503_10000528_pt1 | contig 22936 bp, 17 predicted proteins | sample SouAtlMetagenome_2_FD_187448 | JGI IMG/M metagenome (GOLD analysis project Ga0209503, IMG submission 187448) | Marine eukaryotic phytoplankton communities from Atlantic Ocean - South Atlantic ANT15 Metagenome (SPAdes) (version 2) | ecosystem: Environmental > Aquatic > Marine > Oceanic | place... | reverse complement strand
ACAACTCGTTCGTGGCTCCACTGCTGCTCTCCATTTCGCTTTCGCCGTAAGTACCGACTTTGGTCAAAAGGGACTCCCCGCTGTTGTCATCAACACCATCATTATCAGTGTTAATCCAGACGTCTCCGTTGGCCGTCACGGCGAGGCCCTCGATCTTTTCGATGAGCTGTCCATTGGTGCTGGTGAGGTCGCCGCTTTTGATCAGATCCTTGAAGAGTGTTTTGGTCAAGACAACTCCGTCCTCCCAGGAATCATAATCACCAAGGTCGATGGAATAGATCTTTTTGAGGGCTGCATCGGGACCTCCCTGGTTGTCTCGTTCAAGAACTAGAAACTTTCCACCTCCAAGGGAGGATATATCTGAGAGGCCAACCCATCCACCGTTCTGTGATTGGGGTTCATCCAGGGGATAAAATGCGTGTTTCCAGGTTTTCTCAATAGTGTCGTAGACCGCAATGCGAGGGCTTGTCTCCTCGCCCCAAGCGCTAATATAAATTGAAGTATTTAAAAGTAGCAGCAGGAAGTCTCATTAGTAATGGATGGGTGGACCGTTTTTACTTTTCAAGGTATTTTTCGTGTACACTTACCGTTGGAGAGCGACCACAACCTTGGATCCGTCCTCCGCGACCCCCTCAAAGCCAAAACGAAGTTGGGGTTGGAAAGAAGCGTCAGGTAACACGCAATTTACGATATTTGCGTTCGCATCTAGCTCAAGGAGAAGGTTGGGCATTTCAAACGGCTTATCCTCTGATCCGACGGTTCCCTTTCCTTCCGAGACGATCCAGAATCCACCATTGGTGGATTCCATCGAAATACCCTCAGGATCGATATTGACTGTTTTGTCTTCGTTGACGATTAAGGTCACATTGACATCTACAAGCCCCTCGAGGCATTCAGAAAGAATGCCCTCCGAATCTAGAATGTATTGCTCTGCAACAACAGTTGCAGGGAAGGACGAGAAGTCGATGGTAAGGATGCGATTCTTCTTGTAAAAGGAATCCTCGACGGTATAGAATGTGAAGCTCTCGTCGCTTGATCCATACGGGGACTTTGATACCAATCCAGAAAGTGCTGCAAAGGGAATAGGGGCGGGACCATTACGGAAAGTCGATACCAGTGTTGGATATTCGGGGATTCCAGTCTCGGAAACCCCGAGTTTAAAGATTGCGATTGAAGAGCGAAGTTTGTTTTCTCGCTCATCAACCTCTGATGCGACAGCAACAAGATTCTGGGAAGGAATCGCCGTGATTCCCTCAGGTCCAATTCCTACCGGAAGGACCTGGATCAATTCCGGAGACGGGGGCGACATCGAAGATGAATCGATCGAATAGACAAAGACGACACTCGACCGTTCCGACAAAATAAAGATGTATTCTGTTCCGAAGTCAGGGAAGCTCGAATAAAAGACATTTTCTGGTTCATTACCCTTGTTTCCGGATCTCTTATCCGGATAGTGGCCTACCTTTGCAGACTCCCATTCCAGAGTGCTTCCCGAGTCGTACACGACTTCCCCAGTAGATGCATCGAAGATCGACCATCCCCGGGATCCTCCATCGAGGTCACCCTCGTTGGCAGTTGCGAAGTAGTTTGTGGTCCCGATCCAGGCGACACCGTCGGCTTCCCGTAGAAAGCCTTGCACATCTTCTCGTGAAATCGCAACAGTATCCTCATTCTGGATTATGAGACCATCTTCAATGGTGTCGATCTGGCTCAATTGCACCGATCCGGCGTCGTAGGCTCCGAGGATATCTCCACTTTTAATATCAACTACCATGTTGCAGTTGTTTTCCTGTAGCGTGACCACCACCCTTTCGTTGTCGGGACTGATAGCAACATATTCAGGTTCAGGATCATCAGGAAACCGACAGGCGTCACTGAAACCAGTCAGAGGGACATCCATGGTTGTCCACGAAGTGGGATCAGTCAAGGCTTCTTCCGAGGGGATGGTTACAATTGTCAAGAGACCAGCTGGGAACTGTGGGGGCGCGCCATCGCCGAGATCCTCGTCGCGTTCATTTTCGATTGCCACGGCGATGTAGATGGGAAAATTCGAGATTGACTTCGACACGTCGACAGCATCGGGTTGTCCTGGGAGTTCTATTTCGTGGATGGTCGTCTGGGAGGCCAGGTCGACAACCGATAGCACGCCACTGACATTGACATAATTTGGGGATGTGTTGACACCAACGACGGCTGGAAGACAATACAATATAAATATGGTAAATTGAATAACAAGACCGAGATCAAAAACGGGGTGAGATAAGCAAACTCCTGTCACAATAGAACGGATTCCTTTCCCCCTGGATCTTTGAAGTAATACGCACCGTAGTCACCGACCACACGCACAGTTGTAGGTTCGCCGCCCAAAGGGACGGTTCCAATTGCCATAGGATTGGATGGATCCGAGATATCGACAAATCCGAGGTTTTCGGATTCGGCATCACTGTATACTAAGTTCGTGCCTCCTTCTTTGCTAGTGAAGTACCAAAGCGTTTCGGCGTTGGTTGCCTCGTCTGTGTTGCAGGAGGCATCGATCTGCTCGCAGATGGAAAAGGTTGAGACGCGAGTGAACAGGGCTGTGCCTTCGGTAGCGGAGATCACCGCGAGCGTCGCCGCTACTGCCATTCCAAACATAGCCGTGGCTTTTGTTCTCCCAAGAATCATGATGATTTGGTTCGATGAAATCTTTGAGTTGATCGTAAAAGATATAAAAGTCAAATGATTTTGATGGTGGCCCAATTTATGAATGGCCAAATGAACGCCAACAAGTCGATGAAGAATTCACCGTTCGGTTGACAACGATCGTAGGCCCCTATCGAATCTTTCACCTTTCTCGAGATTCATTTTTCCCTCCAAACTTCTAACACTTCCAAAAGAAGCTGAGCCAGAAGCTAAATCTTTGGAAGCAAAGCCATGATCTTGTTTCACCCCAATCCATTCTAGGAATCTGAGATGAATCTTTTCGACCCCTTGGATGCAGTTCCTGCCGTACGAGTGACGGACCGCACACACGAAAAATTTTGAGTAGGGGGTGCCCCAAATTCATCAATCATAAAATTTGAAACCCAACATGATGAATCCGCAGAAGCCAACAGCAAAGCAACCTGGCGCTGGCGCATGCAGAGCCCAGCAGTGGGTCTACATTTGTGCAAGCAAGGCTGGGGTGCAAACACCAAAGCTGCGAAGGCAGTGGCCCCCAGGGCGACTGGCATTGATTGGGCTGCACAGCCCAATGCCCCAGCAGCAGTGCCAAGGTGGCCATGCCTCCAAACTCTCACAGAAAACAATTCTGAGTTCACTAAACTTCATGTGGTCAAGGCACATCTTGTGTGACGATCCCAACACATCGCTGCTCAAACAAGTGGCACAACCATTCTCACAATGGCAACAAATTGAACGACACAAACGATTGTCTCATCGCAACCCGGGACACCCACATGACATTCAAGATTCTTAATCCCAGTGTCCACGGATTTGGAGGAAAACACAACACAAAGAAGAAGAGGAGGAACGAAACATCGGAACTGATCCCGTTGCCAAAGTCGATTGAAGAGTATAAATTGATCGGCAGATCCGAAATCTGAAAGTCCAATGCAAAACGTTTTAGAGCATAGTTACTGCATTAATGCAATCCGTGCCGTTTCATGACGGAGGATACTTATGATACTTCTGTGTGTAAAAAATCTCTTTGACAGTGTAAAAAATCAATTTCGATGAAAACTTATGTTCGATATTCCAATTCCATCCGATGTTGCTTGATACAAATCGACATATATTCTTCCTCGTCGCCAGCAGTCGTAGTAGTCAGGAGCTTAGTCTAGACTAAGCATAAATCACTATCTAAATGAGAGTTGCAGAATGCTTGTTTAGCAATATCGACAGCTTTTCTCGCCTTGACTTTGAACGAGGTGATGCGACCATGGTCTTTGATGTCCTTGAAGAATACATGAGCGAGATCACTCTGAAGGAGTCTCCACGCCTGGTATTTTTCAATAGCCGAAGCAGCATGGGAATGAACTAGTTCGATTAATTTTTCAGGAGTCACATTACTGTGCTCTCCGCTTGTCTCTTCGTATTCGAGCGCTTCTTCCCATGCAAGTTCCAGAATATCTGACGAAATGTCTAATTTTGACTGGAGTTCATCGTCAGATGCCTTTTGAGCTTCAATAAAGTCGTTGTACAACTTTTTTGCTGGCCCCGGAGAGTTTGGTGGGTTGATAGAAAAATGAACAGCCTTGTCGGCAATGTTGAAGCGGTGACCATCACTATCTTCGACAGTGTAGCGAGCGCTACCGTTTGATTTGTGCTCCACATCTGCGATCTTACCGATGTGTACACGGTGCTGTTTTTCTTCGAATTCCACAAAAGTACCCACTGCGAGATTTGGCTTCGGCGCCAAATCTGCAGAATCTTTTTTAGCACACAATTGATGCAGAGTCTCTTTCCTTGCCATAGGGACAAAGGAATAAACTGATCCTACGAGTAGAAAGAGATGGAGGATGGTTTTCATAGACATGATTTCGTTTGGCACAGTACTCTTATCTAATCAAATTTTGAAATGTATGTTAATAACTGATGGTTTCAAAGGTCATCGAAACAGAGGCACGTTCTGACTTCTGGTGGTGTCAAAAGATATATCGAAAAAATTGTGATGTTGATTGCCCTCTTCGTTCGTGAATGCATTTAAACGGGACTCGTGCTCTGCAGCGTAGTTTGCAGATGAGGTCGTCGGACACTGTGTGTGGGTCATCTCCAAGAAGGGAGTGTCCACTTGGCAAGTCAGGCCGTATATTGCATGAGATTGCTTTCATGGCGCTATCCCATAATTGTAGTGAGAGAAATTGAGAGGTCTTTTGCTTCAGCATCAAACTAGTTCTTGTTCCTCGCAAAGTCCGAGTGGCCTTGCTACTGGCGGTGCTGGACATTGTCGAATACGATCGTGCTCGGGGCCATACCAAACCCCTCTGGAAGAGCATCGGGAGGTAGTAAGCGTAGGGTATGCATAGTGATGATCTTGACCATTGCCATGTGATGGATGGCATGATGGGCAACGAAGCCAAGTTCACGTTCGATTGTACTGGAGAGCAAAAATTCGTCTTCGGTAGGATCTCCCGACAACATGAAGCAGGCTTGAACAACATTATTACCCACTAAAATATCCCCATCAGATTTACTTTCGGGGGTGATAGACATCATTCTATCGAGTTCTTGTCGAAACAATTTCGTCACGCGTTGAATACGTACTTCCGCAGCCTCCATATCATTTTCATCATTTCCACCCCTCTCACGAATATCATAATGGATTTCTTCGTTGACACCATCGTCATTGGCGTCTTCATTTCTTTCATATTTCCAAGCATCCATGCTATTAGCAACATGCTCAATATGATCAGTACTATGCCGGAAATGTTGTCCCACCGATGCCCCGACGATCGTACACCTTTCCGCGAATCGTTGATTGGCTTGTGTTGGTCCCAAAGAATTTCGCAAAGCTGTAATCAAGTCCAGTTTTTGTCCCAAAACGCCTATGTTCGCTTGCAATAGGGATTTTCGACGGTGAAGTGATTTCCTAGCAACGGAGGCTAACGACATGGTGGTGATAAAAGAACAAAGATTTGAGAACGGAAGTGAAGTTCCGTTGTTCATTTTTCATCTCTTTGTTTTTTTTTGGCATCTTGGAAATTCCCCAACCCTAATGGTAATGTGAGGTCGGCTCGCTCGCTTCAGTAAGAATTTTAAATTTTTTAGGAACAACTTTTATCTCAACAGCATCATTCATTTTACTGATCTTATACCTTTGCGTCTCGTGCTTGTTGTAAAAATGTTCACCAAGATAGCAGCATCGAAGCTTTACATGCTCATTAGTATTATTCTGCTTGTGTCAGGAAGAATACAGATGGCTCAGGCCCTCGAAGGTTGTGGATTTTGCGATGGAGGGACCCTGAGTAACCCAGAGGCTTTGATCTCGCTATCATCGCCTGACGAAATACATTCGTGCTTAGAATGGCAGCGAAGGAGCATTCTGACAGAAGGATTCGCAGAAGAGACCTGCGAATTTATTGGTCCGTTTTACGAAGCCATTTGCGGTTGTTCCAACGTCCGACAATTTTACGACCAATGCAACCTTTGTGGTACCCCGGAAATGGTATTTGGAAAGCCATTAAAAGGACTAGCTATTCCCAATTCAAACAATCAACACATTCTATGTCGAACTATATACAGTGGTGTTCAGATGGGAGCGGTTCCTCCTAAGGATTGTCAAGTTCTTGCAGGCATTACTGATTTTTGCGGGGGTTGTGTGACTACTGCAGATTCCAAAGCAACCCTAGCGCCCACCATAGAAAAATTTATCGCTGAAGCTAGTTTGACGAATTTGTCGACGATGCCATCGATGGAGCCATCGACGAGTCCCATCATCAACCCATCTTCAGAACCATCTTCAATATCAACAATGGAACCATCAGCTAGTCCTTCTGTAGTACACTCATCCGGTCCCACTATTGAACACTCATCTGGTCCAACTTTAACACCAACAATGGAACCGTCGGCTAGCCCTTCTGTAGCGCACTCATCTAGTCCTACCGTTGAACACTCATCTAGTCCAACTTCAACACCATCAGCGCAACCATCAGCTAGCCCTTCTGTTGAACACTCATCGACACCATCTTCAGCACCAACAATGGGGCCATCAGCTAGCCCTTCTGTTGAACACTCATCGACACCATCTTCAGCACCAACAATGGGACCATCAGCTAGCCCTTCTGTAGCACACTCATCTAGTCCCACTGTTGAATACTCATCTAGTCCAACTTCAACACCATCAGCGCAACCATCAGCTAGCCCTTCTGTTGTACACTCGTCAACACCATCTTCAGCACCAACAATGGGACCATCAGCTAGCCCTTCTGTAGCACACTCATCTAGTCCAACTACTACACCATCAGTGCAGCCATCGGCTGGTCCCACTATTGAACACTCGTCAACACCATCTTCAACACCAACAATGGGACCAACAGCTAGTCCTACTGTTACACACTCATCTAGTCCCTCAATCGAACACTCATCTAGTCCATCTGTTCAGCTATCCACCGATCCTACAAGCATGTCTTCTTCCCCACCGTCAGAAATAAATCGATTGCGGCAATCGACCTCAGAAGAATTTGCTGAACTCTCGAAAGTTCCAGCAACCTGTGATCTTTGCCCTGGCTCTGGAATCTTAGCCCGACCCGACAAGAAGATATCGCTTCTTAATGTAGGAAATAAAACCGTAACAAAATCATGCGGTGCTCTATTGTGGGATACGCGGAAAGGACGAAATAATATCGACGAGGTGGCATGCTCCTTTTTGCAGCCGTTTTTTGGAGCGACGTGCGGATGTAGCACCTTCAGTTCACTTCTCGATATAAAAGAAAACAAAAAGGCCGACAACAAAAAAGGTCAAAACAAAAAAGGAGAACTCTTAAATGGGACCAAAAATTGTAGGATTTGTAAAAACCCACGCCATGTGTTCCAGGCCCCTTACCAACCCCTGACAATTCCAGGATCAAACACAACACGAATCACTTGTGGTGGTTTGTTTACGGGTGCCGTTAGTGGTGCTGTCACCACCTCCGGGTGTGTAGCTTTAGGGAGCGTTGCAGACAACTGTGGAGGATGTGGTCCAGATAATACGAAATTTTACGTAGAACCCGAGGTTCTAAAAAAACCTCAGGAAGTCGAAGTTCAAAAGAAACCTCAAGAAGTCGAACCTTCACCTCCAGAACAAGTGAGTTATACAAATTTTTCAACATAAAATTGTGTTCATGAGTTGCAGGTATCAAAATGTTATTTCTATCTCTCATATTCGTGGTGTTCATATTTTCATTGCTAAGTGTATCGATTGCTTGGGTGACAATGAAAGCTCCATATACATTTACAAGGACTTTGGAAAGTCTGGTACAACCTTTCAGAAAGCCTTTTCTGCACCCCTTCATTGTTTGAATCGAAAGAATAAACATCAGGAGGAAGACTGCAGTCGGCTTCTATACCCTGAATTGGAGAGCTGTGTCTTAGCACCAATTACTTCTTTCGGTGACCTACTCAGGGTTCAATCCGTCATTCCGCCAGGCAAGGCTGCTTACACGGCCGTTCATAAGGACCGTCTTATTTTCAAAATGGAAGCCGAGAAATGCTTCGACAGTGGTGGCATCGATAATCCGTCTTCAATGAAAAAAGTATCCGGTGTTACTGCAAACGATAACTGCAAAGTTGAGAACTGGATGGATGGCCTAGCTTATGGATATGGAGACAACGACAAAACAAGATCATATGACTTGAACAATCTTGCTACGGTTCAAGAGACATGCGAATCATTGAAGTCTGGTTGGATCAACTATAATTCTGGTACACCAGTTCCGTCTAGTCTATGGAGAGATGGCCAGCCTTCTTATTGTAACCTCGGACCCATCCAGGAAGTCGGTGCAGTTTGGGCTGTAGAAGCAGATGGGCAGAATTATGGCGACTTGAGAGATGTTAGTATAAACTGGCCGTTGCCTGGAGCCGTTTACAAGTGTTGCAAAACAATATACAGCTGTTTTGCGGCCATTAATTAAAGGCGATTGTGAGATTATCAGTCGATCACGTTCACTCATTTTGCATTATTTTTCGCGAAAAAGGGACAAGTCGTTCATAATTAATTTGAATCAATTCTTTACTAATCATTCGCAATTACAAGGTCGGTATATTTTGCATAAGAGTAGCAAAAGTAGTTGGTCTTACAGTCATTCATCAGTTATTGGTGCTCTCGATTCCGATTTTGTTCTGCAATGAAAAAATCAAATGCTGATGATTTCTTGAACGTGAATCCACGACTCGATTTTTAGCAGAATCCAACGTACGTTACAGTAAAGCATTCTCTCGTCTCCAAACAAAAGAAGGACTCAAACAAGAAAGAGGGAATCTCTGACTTGCCATTCCTTAATATACTTTCTAGCATCTGGTTACATTTTGGTGTCAACTTGGGGCTTGTAGTGAAAAAGAAATATTATTTCCTTTAAGAGTTTTGATCCATCGATAGTCACTATGACGGCGCCCGCGGGTCTCGCATCTCTGTTCTCGTTGATTCCCACAGCACTTATCGCGTCGTCTGCTATTCTTCTAGACCATGTGATACGCTATGAGAAGTTGCTGCAACGATGTCAGATACAAATCTGGATGTGGATAGCCTTGTCGCTAGTACAATTCGCCCGAAGGCCCGAAACGTTTAGGAATGACTACGAGAATACCAATGAAAATACTAGTGCTTACGACAACCTAATAGTTATCTATTACCTGTGGGCCCACCTTTCCATTTTTTTCAATCTTGCGGCAATTGTGGGCGATGCCTCGCAAAATTCTTTGATAGCGCCTTCAAAGTGGAAGCAAGGCTCCCGAAATACGCTTCAAATATTACCAATCTCTTCATGGTGGTCAATGATTGTGGTAGCATGCTCCTTGCTTTTAATACAGACAACAAACACGGCCACAGAATCATCCCAGTTAATAAACTCCTCGGGAAAACTATCTATTTTTATTTTCCTTGGTTCCTTCTTTGTCTATTGGCTCGTTCGGCTTTCTGCGAATCGAAGACGGAAGATGTTGATGGACATGCAGGGTATGCCTACAACAATGACAACAAATATTGCAACATCGGCATCCGATACGATCTTTGGTGGAGGTATCATGGCTCGATTTTGCGGCGTTCGAACGCTTAGATCTACAACTAATTATAAGTCTTCCGTGGCTTCAGAACGATCCAATACACAACTTTGGTTGGACGAGAGACAATGGTACAAGTGGACCAGGGTTCAAGTTATCCAGTGGTTTGCTGAGCAGTTGTCATCAAAGACAAATGGTTGCATCTTGGAGGACGAAAAAGACATGATACTTGCCTTCCTGGTTCCGCATCGTATTACCGGAGATGTTTTGGAAGATCTCGCCGACGTTTCGCAACTGGTCGCTCTTCAAGTTCCGTTTGGACCAGCGTGTCGGCTGTCCGACTCCATCGTGGAGCTGGTTGGGAGATATCCAAAGCCCCAAAGAATGGATAGCAGAAGACGAAGGACAAAAAGATTTGTCAATTGCTCGTCTACAGCATTGGATAATGATGGAAACTGCCGAGATGATACTCTCCCAACATCGAATGATTGCCTGGATCTCCACGATCACCAATATAACAATGAAACGAGATCTCGACAACTGAATGGAAGACTATCGAGTGTTGATGATGGATTGTCAGCACAATGTCGTCATAAAATTCAAGACCCGAGTGGACAATTTCAATACCAAACCGATTCTATCTTTCCAAATAATATTTCAGTAGAACAACATGAAAAATTAAATAATGTCATGAAAGAACATTTTGGGCTGGAATTGCCGAACCTAAAAGCAGCCGATGTGTTGGCAGTTCACAAGGAATTGGAAAGTAAACCCGGCAACAACCAAAAATTCAAAGAATATGCAAATGATGATATCCTGCAATCTCATCCCCTTGCTATGACAAATGAAGACGGAAGCATCGATCCTACTACGAGACATCCCGTCCCAAATGGGATAACATATCCAGAATCTCCATCATCATCCCTCCAAAACATCAAAAGTCAACCATTGAATACAAGTATTCCAGAGAATATCTTGAATGAAATGCCACCTGAGATACAAGAAGTAGCGAAGCGTCGACCAGATTTGATGATGACTATCTGGAGGCAAAAACAACAACAAATACTTCAGCAGCCAAGAAAACAAAATGCCCTACCGGTGTCATCAACTACACCTTCTATCGCTACCAAACAGCATTGCGAGCCCTCTAAGTTGCCAAAAACATCCAGAGAGGAACACGCGGTCGAAGAATATTCTGAGAGAGAGTATTACGATAGTGATGATCAAGATGAAACCACGAGTTTGATCCATAGAGAGAATAGCAATGAATTCCCAGCACGGTACAAGTCTATCGACAAGTCGTTGCTTCCAGGCGTAATATGACTAGGAAACAAAAATAGCCGCTATGTATAATTGTTTCTACGATAAAGCGTCTATGATGAATACTCCATTCTCATGAGTAAATTTGCGAAGAAGCCATAAACTTGTCAGTATTGAAATCTTTTGTGCGAACTATGTTTTAGTCAAAGTTTTCTCTTTGGCACTCAAATTACATCTCGCTACTATGGGAAATACCCACGCATGACTGATGCTTGTTTCAATGCGGATGTTTGGGCTCTATTTCTCAATAAGAATAGAGTATTGGAGTTGATTATTCGCAATGCAGTTTGTTATCTGTCATGGAAAGCCCAACGGAGTTTCCATACTCATATGTATTTCCGGTATGTGTGTTGAAAGGGACCGCTGTTCCAAATGTGATAAAGTGATTGCGTGACGGAGATTTGTACAATAACCGACGATTTTACCAAGGGGCATACTTCCGCAATGATCGATATGGTTTGTTTCTTTAGCGTTCCTGTTGAGCAAATTATTGTAAGGCAAGATTGTGACCATAATCTGGAGAGAAATGTCAATCGGTCGCAATACTCCGAAGAATTCCTGTCGCGTTATTGATTCTCTCACTGACTGAGAATAGAATCTTCGAGAACAATCCAGGTAAAAGACTTTAAGTGAGCAACACCTATTTTGATTGAACAAAGTGCGATTCGCCACAGTGCACCATAAATGTAAGTTGTTCAACATTCCCGGACAGTCATTCATAGGTGTCACTTCAATATTCGTTAATGTTGCAACTCAGCCCCTCCTTGGGCCTGGTTTTTTGCGCATATTTAAGAATACGCTACCAACCAATACCGTCATGGCCTGGGAACTTTTTACCTACCTCTAATGTGAGATGAACAAACACATTTTTTTTTCACTTGTAGCATCCTTCTCCTCACAATTACAACTTCGCATCAAAATCAAAACGAGTGCATCACGTAGAACAAGAATAAGATCAATATGAGTTCTAATCCCCTGCACCAACAAGAAACTAGATTTCATGACCTACCAAATCATGTCTCAGTGAAGAAGGAAGGAGAACTATTGAAAAACTATCAACGAAGTACGCATCTTATGCATCTTCCGACTCTGTCCTTGCCAGCCGGAAACTACTTGCAAGAAAAAATGCGAAGGAAACAAAATAAAAGTTCTAGAGGCAAAAGCAATACAAGTATTGAAGAGTCTCCTGTATCAATTATTGATGGAATTCTTGATGTCATTGATTACGAATTCAAAATCGATACCGATGACGAACAAGATTACGAAGAAGAATTCATGATCGTTCCTGTGAAGGAAGATAACTATGTTAACAAGAAATCAAGATTATCGAATGCAAATAAACAAAGGCGAGAGTTACTGCTCGACAATGGATCAGCAATAACTGAAGCTTTACGAGCCTTAGAAGATAATGAAGGCATGGCAGGCCTTGTTTTGTCGTCTGGGGACGAAGAAAGCCTCGATTCACGAGATATCGATGATGACTGCTACGACAGCGATGACGATGATGAATGCGATTTATTTTGAAAGTTTTGTGCATTGCAAAATCAATTTTACACCTTCACACATTTTTATGCGTCACAAGACGTAGCATTAGCTAATTAATATGTACAATACTATAGCCAATATTTTCCCATACCCCGACTTATTTCTCTATACAGAAATACAATACAATCGGAAGAAACAAAACAACTGTACTCAAGTTAATACGTTATGATCATGGGATTCATAGAATCAGCCGATCGAATATATCTCGGCTCAAGTGTTTAGCTAGTGTATCAAAAGGAATAAAAGTCTCTCGACATCAGATTTTGTCAGTGGTTGATTGAGAGCACGAAGAGCGCTAAGGATTGAAGGATGAAGGTTTTGTTGTTCTTCGTTCATCAATAGAAGTTTCTTGGCAGAGATTTCGAGCTCTTCTCGTAGTTTCAGTAGAGGGCCATCTTGGGTTTCAAGACCCCTACCAGCAACTGCCACCAGGTAAAGAACAGCAGCGCTTGCACAAAGAATGCTGTGCAAAGACGGGAAAATAGTGGGGTAATGGGTTAGGTCGTGGACAATTCCACCATGGTTCTGACTCTCTATCAATTGTATGAGCACGGAATGGCACAAAGATAGTATGTCTTGCGTGTTGCTTGGAAGTAGAGAATCGAACTGAGAAGACGAAGTTGATTCCATATTATCGTCGTCGGTCAAATTTAAAAGAGATTGTATCGCCAATTGATTTAGCAAGATCTTTTCTTGGAAGGGGTTTGGATCTTCATCTTCAAATATCTTTCTGCTTGTGTTAACATTGACAAGGGTTTTTAGCTTGGCCACTGCGATATTGTCTATCCCGACAAGGTTTTCTTTGAAGAACTGATCAGTATTGCTGAACTCATCCTTCAAATTCTTCATCACGTTCAAGAGATCTTGACAATTGTCGAGAATCATCGCTTGTAAAAACTTCATGATTGAAAACTGCTGTGCTTTCTTGTGCGTACTCGAGAAAGCCACAGCAAATGTCAAAGGGAACGTTTGTTCGAGTGTCCATTCGGGAAGCAAATGGATGTGGGTGGAAGATATGATATTTTTCTCCTGCTGTTTTGCAAAACATTTCGCAGCAGCTTGTACAGCCATCATTCGAACATCAGGATCAGAATCTTGTAGCATTTGCAAAACAGTCATCATTATTTGTCTACGCAAATTCTCTTGTGAAAAATTTTTCTCCTCTATGATCAGTACCCTACAACACTTCTCTAGTGCGACTGCAGCGCTAAATCTAGATCGCCAAGACCCGTTTGGATCATTCAAGCGATTCACCACTTGTAGAATAAGCGTCATCCCCTCGAGAATCTGGGCGGTATCCCTTCCGTTTGTATTAACGACAAGATCATTGTGTTGCATGGCAAGAGCGGAGGCCATCATTTCAATTGCATTGCTCGACAAAACATTTCCGCCATTGGATTCGATATTACTAACCGAGTTGAGTTCTCCTTGTACTAAAATGAAGTGTTCCCGTTCCATTATTTTGTGTGATATCGACCACATAAGTGCATAGTTGAATTGTGACATTGAATTTGTTGGAATAGCATCTAGTGTTTCCAAAAGGCATCTCGAAAGCCGACGGAGAGTTGGAATATGGGTTCCCATGCTATTTGTAATGCCACGATTCAATTCCGCTGATACACAATCCAATAGCATAGTGGCTAGGCCATGTAGTATTGTAGTGGGTGACAATGCTGTTACTGCATTTGAGATTTCGGGGGGCAGTCGATCCAAGTTTCCGTAAATTTCCTTCTTGAATTTTTTTATAGCATAAAGTCGCATATCAAAATTTCCGTCGACGAAAATGTATTTCAACTGCGACAGACCTTTTTCGAGGGTAGATTTGTTCGTTGCTTGCCATATATTTTCCTGGGACAATGTACACATAGCTTCGGCTGCTGTCTTATATAGAAGACTACCACCAATTTTGTATTGTATGTTGTTTTTCTTCGCAATCATAGTACATACACTATAAACTAAATCATTTTCCACAACGATCGATGATTGCAGGATTCCTAGTGCAGTAGATTGACAAGAGGGCGGGATATCGTTTGAGTTTACAATTGCGACAAGTGTTCTTTGAGCTTCAATATCGAGAAGATCTTTATTTGACGACAGGCCCAAAGATTCCATTGCTAATAAGATACCGTCCAAAAGATTCATATCTCGTGAATCGCTTTGTAAGCTTTCGTTAATTCGCTGCTTGCAGTCTACTAAAAGAACTGACATTTTGTTTTTCGGACTCAAATTAGCTAAGGATCTTGCAGCTGCATGCCGAATGCCGTAATCTTTGCTTCCAAGGCATCGGAAAAGAAGTGGGATGAACTCGTCAGATATTTTGGTGGTAGAATCCATGATCGGTTGTACTCTTGATAGCATCAATAGAATCGGAAACATTTCAGATTTTACATTCCCTTTTTCTTCCATTTCTATGAGGCATATCCGGAGAACAGAAGGGATGAAAATCGCAAGCGGGGGATAACGACGAAATAGCTCTGTCAATGTGATTGCATTACTTGATGTTTTGTCACTATTTGAGGCATTTTTGTCTGCATCTATCACTCGCAACATCGCCGCTGCAAACACCATGGTAGAAGAATTTCGAATTGCCCATGAAGGATCGTCGTATCCAAGAATAGCAGATATAATTGTATCACCAACTAGTGGGCTTATCGCTGACGCAAGAGGTGCGTCCAAAATTATCATCCTTAGAATGTTTAATGCGTGAACACGGCATCGAGCCTAAGGAAAGGTTGATAGCAGTCTTATAAGTGAATGTTCTATCAAAACTTTTTTAAAAAGTATGGAAGATTCGACTTACCTCATATTCACTATCGTCAACGTATACTAGATTCGTTTTTGAATCAGAAGCATAAACAAAAATATTGTTGTTGTCGGATTGGTTTTCAAAGATCTCAAGTTTTGCCAAAGATTTCTTGATTCTTTGTTCGGATGGCAATGAGAGCTTTAAAAGCTTCTGTAAGAGAGGTGCTGATACGACAGATGAGGCAAATTTATTGCCAATATCTGCTCTCATGATAGCAAGAAATCCTAGTGCATATCCTGTACTTCTTCGAAGAGTTGAGTTACGAACTTTTTCAGTTAGAGAGATCTCTTCGACGAGACGGTTCGACCAAGCATCCGGAAGAGAATAAATGTCAGCGGCATTTTTCGGGTTCAGACAATGCACAGCAATTTTCTGGAGAGCATCTCGAGCAGCAAAAGCAGCGCCTGCATGTTTTAGAGTCGTAAGTGTGCTTAGTAAGAGTTGTCCTACTTTTGAAATTACAGAAGAATTCGCTACATATCCTTTGGTCGTTATCACGGACGCTATCGCTGCACAGGTCTCCTTTGTTAACAACCAACTTCCGACCTTAATAAAGTAAATCAAGATCACAGCAAGTGTTAGAATGGTTTATAAGCATACATGGAGTCCAAAGTGGAGAAATCTGGACTTACTACTACTCTCTGCATCGCAAGACGGGCTTTTTCTTCTTTCATATCGGTAGAAGAGACGGACGAAAAAGTACCATTCGCACCAATAGCTCCTGTGTTAACATTAAGGGGCGTCGAGTCGGATTGTTTTGTATTACTAATCACCAGAAGTGACTCTTCGTCAATACCATCGATTGCTTCACCCTCTCTTACGTCGGCAACGATTGACAGCGAAAGTTGGAGCGCTTTACAAAATACTTCGATCATAGACTCGTTCAAGGTGGTATTGGTTTTGGTAGAGGTAATTGAAAGTAGTCTCCTCGTAGATTCGTCGTGATCAATGCAAAGTCGCATAGAATGGACCAATCCATGCGCAAGGGGTAGGCAAGAACCATCGGTCGAAGCTGAATTTCCAACTATGATGTTGTTTAGTGTAGTCTTCATTGCCAAAACACGATCCCTTGAGATTTCGACTATGCTATGCAAGTACGATTCTTTTTCAGATCGTTCAAGTATGGAGGCATACAAAAAGCAAATCATACGTGCGCCAGTATCAGATTCTCTTTGTCGAGGTGATGATGCTAAGTAGATACCTCGAGCAAGAATATTACTTCTCTGATTTTTGTCGCGGTAGTCTTTTGCGAGGGCCACTTTTCTCGATTGACTGGCAACTACCAATTTTGACAAGTATTGAAACGTCAAAGAACGAGTATTATCCCATATTGAATGTAGCAATCCAAATAAGGAAGATAGTACATCTCTTCGTAAAAGTGCTTCTAGGATCTTGTTCATGGAATATTCTTCTATTGGTGACCTCTTCCGATTGAAAATTGCATTTTTGCGGTGGATTGTTTTGTCGCCACCATAAGATTCATCTTGCAGTGAAAATGCTAATAAACATCCCAATAAAGAAACACCAAATGTCTCCTTATCAGCGATTGTGCCAATATATGATCCCTTGTCGAGAAATATGTCTTCAATCAGAAATCCAACAGCGAAAGATCGGAAAATAGGTAGTTTTATATCAGACTCTGAACCGACGTTAATTCTAGCTTCCCATGCGGACAATCGATCTAGAAAGTGAGAGAGGCACTGCAGCAAGTTCGAAAGATATTCCTTGCTTTCGTTCGTCTTGATCGAGTACGGAAGAGCATATCGCCACATTTCTGCTTCTTCCTCGAGTGTTTTCGCACTACCGTACGATGAAATGACGCACTTCATCGCACTGAAAGCAATAATACGTATGTAAGGTTGAGAGTGAACCAGCGCGAATCGAAATCTTTCCCGATGCAGAGTGACTGCTATGACTTTATCCAATGTTTCATCAGATACCTTCATCGTGGAAGAAAATCTAATGATTTCTAGTTGTGCCCAAAGGATACAATCAATCATATCTATGTTCTTTAGTTTCTCGGAAGCCATATTGATTCCCTCGAGCAATCCTACAAACAAAGTCGGTAGCTGACCTTTTAAATTTTCGAATTCCTTCATCAAGTCAGCAATTCGCGGAAGGCAAAAAGCAACAACTTGTTTTCTACGCGTGAGACTAGGGTCAAGAATCGTTTGGCAAAATGAGGGCATCCAGTAATTTTTCCAGCTTAGAAAACAACTGTTGTCGAAGTCCTTAACACTGTCGTCTTTCACCGTCAACTCTTGCCAAACACATTTTAACACCTTAATCCACAAATTAGCAATGGAACCAGCGTTTGAACCTCGATCACCGATTCCCTCAAGTAGCGACTCTATTGGAATCGATATTGTCGACGAAGAGGAAGGCGTTGAATCTTCTTGTTTTCTCGTCAAGGGCAAATACGGTAGTAATATCTCGAGTGCCAAATAACGACCTTTACGACTCGCCGGCTGCTCCAAAACTTTTTGGCACAAACTATTTAGATTACTTCTTGGTAATAGTTGAACAAGTGCTTTGAATAAACCCGGTATTGCCATTCCTAGTTTTCGCAACGGAGGATTTTCCCAAGAATCAAAAACTAAATCAAGTGTTTTCTCGACTAAGGCCATGTGTTCAAACGGTTGCTGTTGGTTTCCATCATCGCTCTTTCTAATTTTGCATTGATATTGCTTCCATCGGCTTGCTAAGGTGGAAAGGCCCTTAATTGCAGCCCAACGAACCATAGGATCTGTCGATGTTTTGCCAACACAAAGGGAATACTCCCAGCATAACTCTAGAGGAGATTTTTCTCCTGCCGAGATTAAAATATCGGCATCCAGAGTGGCCGCAATTCCTTGTACCATTGAAAGACGGGCTAAGGGGGATAATAGTTCTGATCCAGCCACAGACGTTATACAACTTTCAACCTTTGTCGCCGTATCACTTTCAGAAGCAGTATTTAAGAAAAGAAGTTTTCCGTACAAGATCCCCAGTGTATTGAATCCATCACTTGGTAGTTTTGGATTCGTCAAAAGCGAAAACACAAAGTTTTCAAATAACATTATAGATGGTTGATTTTCCGTGGTCACAGCCTCATTTTCCAACATGGTTTTGACCATAGTTACTATTTGTAGTGCATCATCGATCGATTGCGACGACAAGTTACACCCTTGTTTTTCACTCAATACTTTTGATACCGTTTGCGAACTTCCTAGAAAAGCCAAACATTGACTCATTAGATTTTTCTGCAAAATTTGTCTCAGCGGTATATAGTTCACAGCAATATCCAATGAATGCAGAGGATACTCCCAACTTTTGGGAGTTTTCCACACTGACTCGATTACGTCTTTACATATCGTTTCTGGATCATCCAAATTTCTTGTTGATGTGGTCGAAGAGAATTTTGAAGACCCGAGAATCTTGAGATTGGCCTGGATAGCCCGCTGAAATGGTAAAGGTGTATGATAGGACATAGACCATTCTAGTAATAGCCGATAAAGTCCTGCAATTTTTTTCCAATCCTCGTGGTGTCGTGCCTTCAACCCGTCGGTGATCTGTTTATCCAAGTTTAGGAAACTGCACTTGAAAGTCTGCAAGGCCTGTAGTTGTTCCTTCGTTGTTGTATCAAATCGCCTAAGCACCTGGAATAACTTCGAAACTAAGAAGGTTATTTCGCTTTTATCATCGATGCCATTGTCGTTGTTTCCGACACGGAGCATTTTTATCGCTAAATCCAAAGTAACACCATGACTCTCATTATCTTCGCCATCATCAAGACGACTCATGCGATAAACAGGACCGTCATGAGGGAATAGAATCGGAACATTAGATTTTTGTTTGGCCTTTGTCTTGGCTCGGCCCATTTTTAAGCAGGAACTATCAGAATGTAGTTTTGTTACAAATTTCTCAACTTCGAGTTTTTGTCTCTCGAAATCCAATCACGGAAGAGATGCGGAGTGAATGGACCATGAAAACCCTAAAATGATGGCGTTGACTACGCCGCACGGACTGCTCACGAATCCGATTTTTTTTACATCCGTTCGCGTTCACGTTGTCCTTCCCAGAAAGTTCATGTCGCTAAAAATGATGCGGATCTTGAATGTGCTATGGTATTGGTTAAGTTGGAATACTTTCAGTGGTATTTGGGCTCAAGCCGCAGAGTTTAATAGTAGTTTTCGGCGGAATTCTCCTTCTTTGGACTTGATAGTACAAGGATCTATCAACGATTTCATTCCGAATGAAGCCAGAAGATGCACGAACCTCAAAAAACCGAATCAAGGGCGCGATGGAACGATGTGTGGTGTGCCAGTTTCTGCTCCAACTGCAGCTCCAACTGCAGCTCCAACTGCCGCTCCATCCTCATTCATGGACACTCGAAATGACAGAGATGAACACAACTCATGGCTCATGCAACAACAGCAGTACGATCAGGAACAGCAACACGGAATTCAATCTTCTACGTTTTCGTCTCCAGGAAAAAGCAAGGGTATCTTTCCATCAATTTTGTCGACGAAAGACTTGGTGACAACCACTCAATCGTTTCTCGGCTCAGCACGAGCATATGCCATACGGGTCCAAAGCGAGAGCCCAACCACATTTTGGACGACCACACTCTCAGTTACAGTCTTTCTTTCATGGCACCTCTTACCAAACATCCGTCCAGTCCTGATGAGATTCTTCCTTGCCAGTCGTCAGTCTACAAAAATGTCTTTCGGTCTGTCGTTGGTCTTGTCGGCGGTTTCGCACACATCCTTCCGCCACTTGCTCATTAATCTCTTTGTCTTCTTGAACCTATCCCCGGCACTGAGATCCATCAAGGTACCTTCTTCATCATGGGCTTCTAGAGCTCGTTTAGGTAGTACATCAGGGCAATATGCAGGTTTATCAAAAGCCGCACTGTGGCCATTTCTTGTGGGTGGTTCCCTCTCCGGAAACCTGCTCTTTCTCTTGTTTCGATCCAATGGTTCGTGCTTGGGACTGAGTGGGGTAACTTGTGCGATGCTCGGGGCTTATGCTAGTGCAGTTCCTAACCAAGTCGTGAGATTGAGGGTGTATGGTGTCATTCCAGTGTCTCTGCGAGTGGGGGCGCTAGTGCAAATCTTGTTGGTAGTGAGTCTAGCAGGTTCAGTCTTCATGCCGTCGTCTCCGATTTGCCACTTGGGTCATTTAGGAGGATTGTTATTTGGACTTTTGTATTACCAAAATGCTATGACATCTGGGGGTAAACAAAATATTCTGAAGTTGCTGTTGGGGCGTTGATTCTGTGAAATCCATGCCATGCTTCGTGATGGTTTCAAAAGTTCATAATACTCCTTACATTCATTTTTTTGACAGATGCAAAAAAATCTTAGAAATTAGCAACATTGACTTACGGAGAAAAGATCAAGCTACAAGTAGTAGATTTCAGTTGAGCAAATGAATATCGCTGGTATGTTTTCAAAATGTTTTTACATTACTTAATCTGATAAGTATTTATCATTACCAGCCATCAAACATTCCTTTTCCCACATCTCCAGTCGCATCCTCGCTCTCATCTGCACTACCGTCAAAAATAGGTGGTAGCTCCAATCCTCGTTCCTTCGCAGTTTCTCTGGCTTTCCGAGCACGTTCTTCTTTGGCTTGTCTCTCAAATTCCGCATCGAATCCGCCTTCACCGCGTATTGATTGCCTCCCCAAAATAGTACCATCACCAATTGGAACCGACAGTTGACCACCGTCCTCCTCTGTTTCTGGGGCGATTTGCAAGGATATGGGCCCTAGACGACCAGTTCGAAAATCCTGTAGAATCTTTCTGGATGCGTCTTCGGCATCGCCGCGACATCGATAGTCTGCAACTTTGAAGAGCATATCTTCACCAGTCAAATATTCTTCTTGAACAATATCATCAATATTTCGCTGGATCTTCTGCAATGGGTCAAATCCATACCGCTCTTTGAATTTTTTCTGCCATTCGGGGGCAGTCAAGGCTTGTTTGTCCATAATGTGAATCGATTTGAGCCACTCACAGAGGTATGCTGCCACAGCCTGATTATCATACGCCGCCTGTCCAATGCAATTGCAAGCCGCCAACAGAAGGGCGTCCGATTGGTCCACCATTTTTGCTGGAATTATACCAGGTGAATCTAATAATTCAAACTCTCTTTTCATAGCATTTGAGTGAGTCGAGGACGTGGGCGATGCTGATGATTTGCCGCTCGCATATGCCTTTCTAGAATCTTCGGTACGAACTCGAATCCATTGCAATGAACGTGTGACGCCCGGAGTGTTGGCGGTCTTAGCGCGCTTTCTACCCAGAATTTTGTTGATCAGAGCAGACTACAGGTTTATCGAGCAAAGACAAGAGATTTTGATGCGACGTTCCATTTTTGAAATGAATGAATGAGAGAGTATTTGAGATATGCATTTTCTCCTGTAAACGATTTTTATGGATACCGTTCACACGAATCAATCATTCCAGAACGCCATTTTGATGCAACGTATAATTCTCTTACCTTCCCAACATTTGGATAGCCTATGATTCCGACTCTCAATGCTCGGGGATTCAAACCTCTCCGCTCCCGTCGTTCTTGAACGTGAGCACCAGCTTTGAAGATAGCTCTATGCAAAGCATGGATTCCCTGTCCTTGTTTAGCATTGACGAACAATACCTGTTCCACGGGTGTTATATTGCTTCTCTTCATTTCAATTTTTTCTTCGTAAGAAACATTTTTATCTCTGTTTTTCTTTTTTGAGCTACCAGGGCCGCCGTTGACATCAAACCGAGACCGAAACTGCCTCGCCTGTTTAGCTTGGTTTGCTACTTGCTTATTGATCGGTGCTTCGTCCCAACTCTCAGCTCCCAGCGTCTCGTACGCCTTCCTCCATGTGGAAGATGCCGCCGTAGGGACCATATCGAGATGTGTTAGCACAACAATCCGGGGCCGTCCCGCGCACCATTCCCCCACTCTGGGGTGGGCAGTTGCTTTACAGGCTCGAGCATCTCTTACTTCGACGACAACGTCCACTACCTTCAGGGTTTCGGAAAGTTGTCGTTCGGCCTTGGCAATGTGTCCAGGATACCATTGAACTGCTGGACGATTATAACCCCCATCGGCTGTCGAGGAAAATTCCGCGATATCTTCATTGATGTTATAACTCTTATATAGTCTATTTCGTTGTCGGAAATAGTTGAAAGCTGGTGTTTTCCTTGAATGAAGGTGATTGCGCGCGCTTTCCCCTAGTCTCTGGGTGGTTGCCGACTTCGGTATACGAAAAAGGAAGGCGTTTGTTGATGAAAGACGCGACATCATTATCGACGCTTGCATTACAAATAAAATGTTCATCCAAAAAGTTTTTTTTCGGTTACCCTTCAGGGATATCGTATTGTTAGTGTTTGGATGCTTACTGCCGCTATTTGGCAAGTCAGTGCAGCTTTCACGAGAATCACTGAGACTACTCATACACGCGGTCAAATTGAAAAAGGTTCTGTGCTTGTAGGTTTAGGCTCTCTGTTTTTGTCCCGGCTGCTATTTGTCAATGCAGCTTCAATCGTTGCATGATGATGTTTCGATTTTCTGAGTTCTGCGAACTGATGTGTGCGATTAAAACCAACAA
>Ga0209503_10000526_pt1 | contig 22985 bp, 29 predicted proteins | sample SouAtlMetagenome_2_FD_187448 | JGI IMG/M metagenome (GOLD analysis project Ga0209503, IMG submission 187448) | Marine eukaryotic phytoplankton communities from Atlantic Ocean - South Atlantic ANT15 Metagenome (SPAdes) (version 2) | ecosystem: Environmental > Aquatic > Marine > Oceanic | place... | reverse complement strand
TTTTTTATAAGAGTTAATTCCATACGATCTAAATTATCTATTTTCATTAAGATACCGTCTGTTGGAACTTCAGATACATAAGCTCGCGCAAAAGACGACTTACCAGTATTACCAGTATTACCAACTGGATCAATGATCCAGTCCACTGTTCTATCATCAGGTACTTTATTTAATAATTTATTTCTTACAAACTCTTGCCACAGATAAGGACTATTTAAGACTTCTTTCAATTGTGGTTTTTTCTCTAGAAAATCCAGTTGCCATTGATGTTTGTAAATCTTACCTGAATATTGTTCCGAAATAAAATTAGTTTCTTTTGAACAGTAATTCTTCATATCTTCTAAATTAAATTGTATTTGCACATTAATATGACCTTCTATCTTTTCTTCAAAAGCTTCTAACACCTTTTTCTTAGTACACAAAGAATTAGCTTTTATAGCTAATTGATAATGCGGGATTGAAGTTTCTGTTCCAGTTTCCAACTGGCCCATAAAGTCTTCAAGATCAGTATAATTCTTGTTCACATTCTGTAACCGAATCTGATTTAAAATATCCGTCATAATAAACCGATCTGGAAATCTTAATTCTTTTAACTTATTCTCCATTTCTAAGCTTGACATAGATTTCCAATCTACCATCTCATCAACCTTTGGATTGACTACTATACCAAATAATTTTGATCTACTTACATTCTTTTTCTTTTCTTTTGTAATTTTCATTTATATTTCTGAATTATTTAGCTTTCTCTAATTTTATTAAGAGAACGGACCTACCCTCCGTTCCGCTTATGCGTCACTACGCTACACCTTGCACTATCGTTTAACCATGTACTTTGTACATAAAACAAGACAACGATAGTGCAAGAAAAACTTTTTAAGTTTTTCTATAAATATTACTATATATATATTGCGCAGCTATGTATTTATGTAAAATAAGTGTTTAAGCTTTATATAACAAGTCATTTTTGTTACATATAACTTATATATTTTCTAAGAAAGTACTTATCTCATGACAGATGGATAGTCTGCCAACCGACATCAGAGGGTTTAATAGTCTCAGATAAGGATGCTATTCATCCAGGTGCAATAATACCAATTAATTTTAAGAACTCTTAATCATTAATATCAACTAATTCCAATAATTCTGGATCAACAGGAATTTTTTCTTTTAAAAGTTTACGTAGTATTAGGCTAACTAACTTTTTTGGTAGTTTACCATCTTTTAAAGCCTTGATTAAATTGCATAGCACTATATGATAACTTGTAAAATCGAGAAATGAAAGTATACGAAGAAGAGAAAGTAAACAAAAAATAAAATTAAGACGTCCCCTATGTGTATTCAAATTTAGATAGTTCATTAATATTTTTAAACATTGCTTATTTTTTTCTTCTGTACTAATATTTTTATCGTTTAAAACTTTAAACAAATACTCAAGATTTTGATCACACTGATCTAACCAGATTTTTTTCCCATCAATTATAACAAATTTTTTATTATAATTTATTTCATAATTTGAATGCGCAAGAGATAGTCCCTTGCGTAAATATTCGCTAAGCGTACTAAGGCTGGTTCTAGGAATCTTATCCCAACCTACGCGTAAAGCAGCACTAGTAAACCCAATCCATGCTCCTTTTTTTGCGAGTATTAAAATAAATTTAATACCAGTAACACTAACTTCGACAAGTGCTCCCCCACGTATAGAATCTACTTTGTTATCAGTTAATAGCTCTGGGTAGTTTTTTCTAAATATTTATAAGAAACTATTTGTAATATACTTACTATCACTACTCCAAGTACCACGATTTTGACATCTTTTTGTGGAATAATTAAAAAATGATAATTCATAATTTTATATATGTAAATTTGATTTATAGTTTATAATTTAATTATACTCTAAAATATAATAGAATAAAATTTTTTTTTAATGTTATTTCTACAGTATAAAATATTTAAATAATTTATGGGTATTTTATATTTTAATATCAATTTCATAATTTTGTTTTAAATCATTGTTTTTATTAAATAAAAAATTCTACATTTAACAATAGTTTTTCAAACCAAGGAAATCGTTTGAAATTATATTTTTAATAATTAATTAAAAAGCTTAAATTCGTCAGGATATATTTAATAATAATATTTATGATATTATTATTAAATAATGCTTTATTCACCTTGTACTTTTAACAAAGCAAATCCTAAAGAAAGTCCAAATAAAGTCATTGAGAAACAAATAACTGCAGTACTCACAATTTCTGGACTTGCATACGGAAAGATTTGTCGAATTAATTCCATAAGACTTTGAATTTTAAAAATTATAAAAAGTTTAAATAATTAGAAACCATTTCGAGCCCAAACTGTTAACGCTAATGAAAACGTAAACATAGTCATTAAACCGGCCCAACCTAAACTGATGATATCCATATATATATATATTTAAATTATGTAAATTTTATAATTTAAAAGGTCATTTAAACCTTTTAAATTACCTAATTAGTATTATACAATACCATTTGCCCAATCTACGTCAACATTTTCAATAATTAATGATGAATTATAAATTTGTAAAATAATTAATAAAAATACTAAAAACGCAACCATTACTACACCCATAATTGGAGTAGTTCCCCAACCTGGTGCAACTTTACCATATTCAGCATTTAATGGGCGTAAAATTTCACCTAATCTTGTTCGTAATGCCATAAAAATATTTTATATTTTTAATAAATAAATTTTTATAAGAGATGCTATATAATATTATACTGTTAATAATAATATTATATGACATGGAAACAGCAACTATTATTGTAATTTTTGTATCAAGTTTACTCTTAGGTATTACCGCATATTCAGTTTATACAGCTTTTGGACCAGCATCTAAAAATTTACGTGATCCATTCGAAGAGCATGAAGATTAAAAAATAAAACCAAAAAAATTGGTTTTATTTTCTAATAATACGAGGCGTTTCTCTGAAAAATACAGCAAAAAAGATTACCATTAACGTGCCAATAAGTAAAAATGTATAAACTAAAGCTTCCATTATTTGATCCTATTTAAATATAAATAAATTTAAAAACTCGGCTATACTTATACAGCACCTTGTTTTTTCGTTGATTTGTCACCAAGCTTTTGGAATGCACCAAACTCTACTTGTTCTGTAACCTCTGCTCCAATACCTGTGAATACATCACGGAAAATTGTTCGACCACCATGCCATAAATGCCCAAAGAAGAACAATAATGCAAAATTAGCATGACCAAAAGTATACCAACCACGTGGGCTACTTCGGAATACACCGTCAGATTCTAAACTTGTTCTATCAAATTCAAAAACTTCTCCTAATTGTGCTTTACGAGCGAATTTTTTAACTGTTGGGGCATCTTTAAATGTTTGACCATTTAATTTACCACCATAGAAATCAACAGTTACACCTACTTGCTCAATACTATATTTTGATTCTGCACGACGGAATGGAATATCAGCACGAATAATACCATCTTTATCAACTAAGATAACTGGGAATGTTTCAAAAAATGCTGGCATACGACGAACTGTTAATTCACGACCTTCCTTATCACGGAAAATTGGATGACCCAACCATGCTTCAGCAATTCCATCTCCCTTATCCATTGGACCAGCACGGAATAAACCACCTTTTGCTGGATTATTTCCAATGTAATCATAAAAAGCTAATTTATCTGGAATTCGTGACCAAGCTTGACTCTCTGATAGTCCTTCACTTACTGAAGCTTCAACTTGACGTTCAATTTCTTGTTGGAAATATCCACTATCCCATTGATAACGTGTTGGACCAAATAATTCAATTGGTGTTGCTGCCGCCCCATACCACATTGTTCCTGAAGTAACAAAAGCAGCAAAGAAAACTGCTGCGATACTACTAGATAGTACTGTTTCAATATTACCCATTCGTAATCCACGATATAATCGTTGTGGAGGACGGACAGTTAAATGGAAAATCCCGGCAAAGATCCCAAAAATACCAGCTGCAATATGATGTGCTGCAATACCCCCTGGATTAAACGGATTAAAACCATCAGCACCCCAAGATGGTGCAACTGGTTGAACTTTACCTGTAATACCGTATGCATCTGAAACCCAAATCCCAGGTCCAAATAATCCAGTTACGTGGAATGCTCCAAAACCAAAACATGCTAAACCTGATAAAAATAGATGAATACCAAAAATTTTTGGTAAATCTAAAGCAGGTTCTCCAGTTCTTGGATCACGGAATAATTCTAAATCCCAATATACCCAATGCCAGATTGCAGCTAAGAAACATAAACCTGATAAAACAATGTGCGATAATGCAACGCCTTCAAAACTCCAAATACCTGGGTTCGAAACACTTTCTCCAGTAATACTCCAACCACCCCAAGAATCTGTAATACCTAAACGAGTCATGAATGGCATAACAAACATGCCTTGACGCCACATTGGGTTTAAAACAGGATCTGAAGGGTCAAAAACAGCTAATTCATACAATGCCATTGAGCCAGCCCAACCGGCAACTAAAGCTGTATGCATTAAATGTACTGCAATTAATCTTCCAGGGTCATTTAAAACAACAGTGTGAACACGATACCATGGTAATGCCATAGTAATATATTCCTCAATATAAATAATGGTCTTTGACTTTCTTACAACTAAACTAAAGAAAAGTTAGCTATTATAATATATTATTATAAGCAAAGATTAAAAAAATTAATTAATTTTAATAATTGATAAATGTTTTGGAAAACTCGACTTGTTTAAATCTTTAAAGTAGAGTAAAATAAAAACAGTTAAATATAGTTATTAACTTTTTATTTATTTTACAAAATTAATTATCTTAAATTTTTTATGGCGAAAAAAAGTATGATTGAGCGAGAAAAAAAACGAATTCGCTTAGAGAAAAAATATGCAATAAAACGAACAGTATTATTAACAAATTATCAAAATGAGCAAGATTTTGCTAAAAAATTAGAATTACATTCAAAAATTCAAAAGCTTCCTCGTAATAGTGCTAAAACACGTATCCGGAATCGATGTTGGAAAACAGGCCGACCTCGTGGGGTATTTCGAGATTTTGGAATTTCACGTCATGTATTTCGAGAAATGGCTCATCAATGTTTATTACCAGGTGTAACTAAATCAAGTTGGTAATTAAAAATTTGATCTTGATTAAAATTAGAAATTTTTAATAATTTAGTTTATAATTATAAATATAGATCTTAGAAAACTATTTTTATAGTATATTAAGTTTTTTAGAATTATAGTATTTTAAATATAGCATTCAGGAGTACCATATGGTTTTAGATTCACAAGTTTATACCGCATTATGTATTGCATTATTAGCAGCCATTTTAGCTATTCAATTAGGAATAACATTATATAAATAAAATTTTAATTGAAAATAACTTTTTAATAATTAAAAAATCTTATATTTTAATACTCAATTTAACGATATGGTAACAAATAATTTAAAAAAATTTAATACGCCAGTTTTTCCATTTACAGCAATTGTTGGTCAAGAAGAAATGAAACTTGCATTACAATTAAATGTTATTGACCCTAAAATTGGTGGGGTTATGATTATGGGTGATAGGGGTACTGGAAAATCAACAACAATTCGTGCAATTGCTGACTTACTTCCTGAAATCGAAGTTGTAAAAGATGATCCTTTTAATTCTCATAAATCTGATTTAGAATTAATGGGAAATGAGGTAAAATTAGCCATTCAAAATAATGAAAATTTAGAAACAGAACTGATTAAAATTCCAATGGTTGATTTACCATTAGGAGCAACAGAAGATCGTGTCTGTGGAACAATTGATATTGAAAAAGCATTAACTGAAGGTGTAAAAGCATTTGAGCCTGGTTTATTGGCTAAAGCAAATCGTGGATTACTTTATGTTGATGAAGTAAACTTACTTGATGACCATTTAGTTGATATTTTATTAGATTCTGCCGCTTCAGGCTGGAATACTGTTGAACGTGAAGGTATTTCAATCCGTCATCCTGCACGTTTTGTGCTAGTTGGTTCAGGAAATCCTGAAGAAGGTGAGTTACGACCACAATTATTAGATCGTTTTGGAATGCATGCCGAAATTCGTACTGTTAAAGACCCAGTTTTACGAGTTAAAGTTGTAGAAGAACGAACATCATTTGACCAAACCCCAATGGTTTGGATTGAAAATTATGAAACTGAACAACAAAAGTTACGTGATAAAATTATTGCCGCTCAAAATTTATTACCAAAAGTTGAGATTGATTATAATTTCCGAATTAAAATTTCAGAAGTTTGTAGTCAATTAGATGTAGATGGTTTACGTGGTGATATTGTAACGAACCGTGCAGCTAAAGCACATGCAGCATACAATGGTCGTGATAAAGTAAGCATTGAGGATATTCAAGCAATTATTACTTTATGTTTACGTCATCGATTACGTAAAGATCCTTTAGAATCGATTGATTCAGGTGATAAAGTAGGTAAAATCTTTAATGAAGTATTTGAAATTGAAGAATAATTATAACAAACTTTATTAATTAGAATAAATATATGTTAAAAACTCTTGGGATTTGTATAAGTATTTTTTTAATTGTTATTATCTTCTTACGCATTCCTCAAGAAAATGTTGGACTCGCAAGTTTTGCAAATAAAAGTAATTTATTAGGTTCACCACGTTCTGCACAACGCTTTTTAAATATTTTAACATTCGTTGGAATTTTTATTTATTTAGGAATAGCTTTTAAGATTAATTTATTAAACAATCAAATTTGATTGTTTAATAATAAAAAAGTCTTAATTTTTACCAGAAACCTAAGGAAACGGCTTTGTCAATTGGTAAACATGCTCCAATTCCAAACCAAACAGCAAAAATAAATCCTATAATGAATGTAAAACTTGCTAATGGTCGACGGAACGGATTTTGAAATTTATTTACGTTTTCGATAAATGGAACAGTTACTAAACCAATTGGAACTGCTGCCATTGCTAATACACCCAATAATTTATTTGGTAATACACGTAATAAATTAAATGTTGGGAAAAAATACCATTCAGGTAAAATTTCTAATGGTGTATTGAATGGATCAGCTGGTTCACCCATTTGCGTGGGAGCTAATGTTGCTAAACCTACACAACACATTAACATTCCTAACATTGTTAACGGAAAAATATATAAAATATCATTTGGCCATGCAGGTTCGCCATAATAATTATGACCCATTCCTTTAGCTAATTTAGCTCTTAATTTTGGATCAGTTAAATCCGGTTTTTTAATTACTGACATACTAAATTTATTTTTTTATTTTTTATTTTTATTACAATGGACCTGAAATACCTTGTTTACGAATCATTAAGAAATGTGTTAACATTAACACTGCAGCTGCAACTGGTAAAACAAATGTATGAGCACTATAAAATCGAGTTAAAGTTGCTTGACCAACACTTTCCCCACCACGTAAAATTAGAACTAATGGTGGACCAACAATTGGTACTGCAGCAGGTACACCTGTTACAATTTTACAAGCCCAGAACCCAACTTGATCCCATGGTAGTGAATAACCTGTTACACCAAAAGAAACAGTAACAACAGATAAAATCACACCTGTTACCCAAGTTAATTCACGTGGTTTTTTAAACCCTCCGGTTAAATAAACACGAAAGACATGTAATACTAACATTAAGACCATCATACTGGCTGACCAACGATGAAGTGAACGAATTAACCAGCCAAAATTAACACTTGTCATAATATATTCAACAGAAGCAAATGCATCAACTACACTAGGACGATAGTAAAATGTCATTGCAAATCCAGTAGCAACTTGAATTAAAAAACAAGTAAGAACAAGACCACCAAAACAATAAAAAATATTAACATGAGGTGGTACATATTTACTAGAAATATCATCAGCAATGGCTTGAACTTCTAAACGTTCTTCAAACCAATCGTAAACTTTACTCATAAACGAATTTTTACAATATCAGGCACAGTTAAGCAATTTTAATTTATTTATAATGTTACTATTAAAGGCGAGAGTGGGATTCGAACCCACGGAACCTGCAAAGATTCATCTGATTTCAAATCAGACGCAATCGACCAACTCTGCCATCTCGCCAAAAAGATTAGTTATTATAACTAATCTTAAAACAATACTAATTAAGTATCATATGTTGCTATTCCACTAAATTTAATTGAAGCAGGATTAGGATTTTTTCCAATAGAAAAATCACGACTACCAACGGAAATTCGACCTGGATTAACTTTTTCAGGAAAAACACCATCCTTTGGATGTAAATATTGAACCTCACCACTTGGAAAAATTCGATAAATTTTGTAATTGTTAATTTTGAACGTTCGTAGTTGCGTTCCAAGGGCCAAACATTGCTCTTTACGAGCTAAATATAACAAATTTTCTCCATTGCGCATAATAGCAGCTCCACCAGTAGGCATTTCAAAGATTTGTTCTTTTGCACTTGTCCAAGTAATAGCGTATTTTTCTTCAACTTCAGCTGAACGTAGCCAACCTCCAGTACTACCACCAAAAGTAGGAAAAGGTGTTTGTAAATTTAATGTCATTTTAAAAACTTAATAAATATTTAATGTTCAGTATAATATTTTAGCAGAAAAATCTTTTTTTATTAAACTATTATTAGATCTTCTAGCGGAGAATGGATTTGAACCATTGACCTTCGGGTTATGAGCCCAACGAGCTACCAGGCTGCTCTACTCCGCGTCAGATAAGCTATTTGATAATACTATAAAACTTAATAATAAATATAACATAATAAGAATAAAAATGTCAATTAAACTAAATTAATAATTTTAAATTTAGTTTAATTAATAGTTTAACATTATTTTAATGATACTTTACCACCAGCTTCCTCGATTTGTTTTTTTGCATCTTCTGCCGCGTCTTTGGCAACAGCTTCTTGAATAACTTTTGGAGCCGATTCAACTAATTCTTTAGCTTCTTTTAAACCTAACCCAGTGATTCCTCGAACAATTTTTAATATCGCAATTTTCTTATCTGCAGGAACTTCATCAAGACTAATATCAAATTCTGTTTTTTCTTCCACTTCCTCAGCTGGGCCAGCTGCTGCCATTACTACAGCTCCACCTGCTGCTGCTGAAGCATCCACGCCAAATGTTTCTTCAATTGCAGTTACTAATTCTGATGCTTCTAATAATGTTAATGTTTTTAAATTTTCAATGATCTGATTAATTTTTTCTGACATAATAAATTTTTGTTATAAATATATAATTTTAAGGTTTCTGATTTAAACAAAACTATTTAAATCTAATTTAATTGAAGGACCCATTGTTGTACAAATAAATAGGCTTTTAAAATACTTCCCTTTTACACCAGATGGGCGATTTTTTTCAATTGAATTATATAAAGCTTGTAAATTTTCAACTAATTGATTTTTGGCAAAATCCGATTTCCCAAAACTGATATGAACAATACCTGTTTTATCAGCTTTATATTCAAATTTTCCTTTTTTAAATTCTGTAATTGTCTCATGTAATGTTGAACTAACAGTACCAGATTTTGGTGAAGGCATTAATCCTTTTGGACCCAATACTCGACCTAATTTTGCTAATTTAGGCATCATATTTGGTGTAGTAATTAATAAATCAAATTCAATATTTCCTTTAATTATATCTTCAATTAATTCTTCATTTCCAATAAGATTTGCTCCTGCTGTTCTTGCTTCATCAAAATTTTCTTCATTGGTTAAAACAGCAATTTTTAATTGTTTTCCAATTCCATGAGGTAAAGTTACAGTTGTTCGTAATTGTTGATCTGCATATTTTGGATCAATATTTAAATTTGCATGTAATTCAACACTTTCAATAAATTTAGTTGTTGCTGTTTGTTTTAAAACATCAATTGCTTCTTCTAAATTTGCGTAAACTCTATTTTTTATTATTTCAACATTTTTAGTTTGACGTCGCGATAATTTTCGCATAAATTTCTCCATTAAAATTTAGTTAATGTTAAGTTAATCTACAATGGAGATGCCCATATTCCGGGCAGTCCCTTCAACAATTTTCATAGCACTAGTAAGTTTTGTAGTATTTAAATCCGGCAGTTTTATATTGGCAATTTCTTCTAATTGAGTTTTTGTAATGGAACCAACACTTACTCTATTTGGAGTTGAAGAACCCTTTTTAATTTTTGCCGCATTAACTAATAATACAGATGCAGGAGGTGTTTTAAGAATAAAAGTATAACTTCTATCTTCATAAACTGAAATTTCGACAGGAATAACTAAGCCTGATTTATCATTAGTCCGAGCATTATATTCTTTACAAAATGCCGCAATATTGACACCATGTTGACCTAATGCGGGCCCAACCGGTGGTGCTGGTGTTGCTTTACCTGCTGGTAAAGCAAGTTTAATTAATGCAGTAATTTTCTTAGCCATAAGAATTTAGTTATGTAGTTTAATCAAAAAGTAATTAAAAACTTGTATTTCAATTTTATTAATTTGAAATTAAAATTTTCGATAGTTTAAATTCTATTAAAATAATTTAACCTCTCTTAAAAGAGAAACGCGTCCTGAAGGACTTGAACCCTCGACATCTAATTTTGGAGACTAGCGTTCTACCAACTGAACTAAGGACGCTTAAAAATTATTATAATTTTAATAGAATAAAATTACAAGATCTTAAACATTACTTAAATTATATTGGAAAAAAATTTAAAATGAAACCAAACCAAAAATTTATTAAGAAAAATTTGCCTCATCATTTTTTAGCTGAACAAATGATTTTAAGTTGCTTAATCTTAAATTCTGAAACAATGAAATTTACGATACAAGTATTGCCAGTTGAAGCATTTTATTTTACAAACCACCAACAAATCTATAAAATATTAAGGTTTATGTATAAAAATAAATTATTTATTGATACTTTATCTGTAACGATTTTTTTACAAGAAAATAATTTATTAAGAAAAATTGGAGGAATTAAAGTTTTAATTGAATTAACTAATCAATCTGCAAATATAATTTATTTAGACGATTATATAAAACTTGTTAAAGATAAGTTTTTTCGTCGATCACTTATTAAACTCGGTTATCAGATCACTAATTCAGGTTATATTACAAATATTTCATTAGAAAAACTTTTGTTAGAATTGGATATCGAAATTTCAGATTTAATTACTGAATTTCAAACTCAACCAATTTTAAGTAGTGCGGAATTATTGAATGTAATGTTTTCAGGATTGAAAGAAAAATTTCTAAACCCAAAATTACCTGGATTATCATCTGGTTTTCAAAGCTTAGATCAGTTTATACAAGGTTTTCAAAAATCAGATTTAATAATTCTTGCGGGTCGCCCATCGGTTGGAAAAACTGCATTAAGTTTAGCATTTGCATTAAATATTATACAAAATTCTAGTCTTCCCGTTATTTTTTTTAGTTTAGAAATGTCAAAAGAACAAATTATGTATCGAATATTATCAGCAGAAACAACAATTCCTCAAATAAAATTAAAAAATGGACAATTAGATCAAAATGATTGGATAAAGTTAACCAAAGTAATAAAAATTGTTGCAAAATTACCTTTTTTTATTGATGAAACCACAAGTTTATCAGTCCAAGATTTACGTTTAAAACTAAAAGCAATTTTGCTAAAACAAACCGAAATTGGTGCTGTCATTATTGATTACCTGCAATTAATGGAAACTTCTAATTTTAAAACTGGAAATAGAGTTCAAGAATTATCTTATATTACGCGCTCATTGAAAAATTTATCAAAAGAATTTAATATACCTGTTATTGCTTTATCACAATTAAGCCGTAATGTTGATAATCGAATTGATCAAAAACCAATTTTATCTGATTTACGTGAAAGTGGATCCATTGAACAAGATGCTGATCTTGTTTTAATGCTATCACGTTCCAAAACGAACAATATTAATAAAAAAATGAAGTCATCTCTAACTGATATTATTATTGCAAAACAAAGAAATGGCCCTACTGGAACAATTCAATTAGAATTTAAGCAAGATTATACACAATTTATAGAAATCAATAGGAATTAAAAATAAAAATGCCCAGAACCAGATTCGAACTGGTGACACGAGGATCTTCAATCCACTGCTCTACCAACTGAGCTATCCGGGCTTAGAATATATTATATAATAATTATTAGAAAATAACAAGTCAATATTTTAATTTCTTAATAGTTTGACAAACGTTAAATCATTTGTTAATATATTCTATAGTATAAAGTTTTATAAATTTTAATTATAATTTAACATGTCAGGACTGTAAAGTAACAGCATAAAATTATTTTTTAAAATTTAGTATAAACTTTATATTACTAGAAGTTTACACTAATCTTATACGTAAAATTATGAAAGTAGAGATATTAATAGAAAACTTTTAAAAAAAGGTTTAAAACAATGATTTAATATTTTTTTATTTAATTTAGTTCTATTTTTTTTAAAAAATTGATACAATACTTATTGTAATTAATATTACTATTTTTAACTTTATTATTCTCACAATAAAAGGAATTTTATAAATGACACCTTCATTAGGAAATTTTATGTCTAGTTTAGTTGCAGGCGGAATTGTTGTACTTGGTATTGGTATTGCTTTAATAATTATTAGTAAATCTGACCGAATTACACGAGCTTAACTTTGACAAATAGTTATTTTAGGTAAGCAAATTTTAAGATGTAATAAGTTCTAAATTCATATTTTATGATAAATATTAGTTTTGGTCCAAATATTTTTTTAGGTATTATTGTAAGTATTGGCGTATTAATTTTATATTTTCTTCGAAATATTAAACCTGAAATTGCTCGGGATGAAGATATTTTTTTTGCCACGATTGGTTTTTTATATAGTTGTATTTTAATGGTTCATGGATGGCGATTAGATCCAATTCTCTTATTTAGTCAAGTACTAATTATTATAACTGTTTTAGTTGCCGGATGGGAAAATATTAGACTTCGAGGTTTAATTGCTAATATGGCAAAATTTAAAAGTAAAAAAAAAAATTAACTTATTAATCTTAAAAAATCTTGGTTTCAAGTTTGTAAATAATTTATTTAAATTATGTTTAAAAAATTTTCACAAATTCTTTCGATAACAATTATAGCGATTTTTAGTTTTTTTGTAACAACGGCTTCAGCAATTGATTTAGATGAAGCAACAAGAACAGTAGTAGAGAATGGATCAGGAAAAACGGTTGTATTAACGCCAGAACAAGTTAAACGTGGAAAACGTTTATTTAATGCAACGTGTGGTGCTTGTCATACAGGTGGCATTACAAAAACAAATCCTAATGTTGGTTTAGATCCTGAAGCATTAAGTTTAGCAACTCCAAGACGGGATAATATTGAGGGCTTAATTGATTATTTAAAAAATCCTACAACATATGATGGTTTAGATTCAATTGCTGAAGTTCATCCAAGTATTAAAAGTGCTGATCTTTATCCACGTATGCGGTCAGTAACGGATGATGATTTATATGCAATGGCTGGTCATATTTTATTACAACCAAAAATTGTGACTGAAAAATGGGGTGGTGGTAAAATCTATTATTAATGGAAAAAAATTCAAAAAGTAATTAAAGAGTTACTTTTTGAAATAATTTATTTACAAAACTAAAAAAACTTTTTATACTAGAAGCGTGTAGCTCAGTGGATAGAGCATCAGATTCCGATTCTGAATGTCAAGGGTTCGATTCCCTTCATGCTTATTTTATAATTGGGGCTGTTTTGGTTTCGACATTTAAAAAAAACTAGGATATGAATCAGGTCGAAGGTTGTATTCTTCGTAAAAACATACACTTTTAAATATAAATGCTAAAACTATTTTCTTATCGTTACTTACTTTTGTAGGTTTTAATATTCAAAAAAAGAACTCAAATTTATTCCAATTTGCAGTTTAAATTTATACTAATTATTCACTATTATTAATCTTTTTATATAATAGTTTCGATTAAACTATATTTTAATTCTGTTCTATTGAACTATGCCTGTGAATAAATATCTTAAAAAATTTAAATGGACATGGGTTCAATTCCCATCAGCTCCATAGCTGCATTCGTGGCCGAGTGGTTGAAGGCACCGGACTCATAATCCGTTTTCCTCTGGAACGTCACTGGTTCGAACCCAGTCGAATGCATTCTAACTATTTTAATATTGTTTTTTTTTTAATCTAATTGTAAAATTAATAATAAAAAACAAATTACATTTATTACTTACAAATTATGTCTAAGTTAAATATTAAACAAACAATTACTAATGTCGAAAAAGAATTTTTAAAAGATAATTTACCAGTTCTAAGAATTGGTGATAATGTCAAGTTGGGTATTAAAATTATTGAAGGAAATAAAGAGCGAACTCAATTTTATGAAGGAACTATTATTGCAAAAAAAAATAGTTCACTTAATACAACAATTACAGTTCGTAAAACTTTGCAAGGAATTGGAGTAGAAAGAATTTTTTTGATTCACTCTCCTAAGGTTGAATCTATTACTGTGTTACGATCATCAAAAGTGAGAAGATCAAAATTATATTATTTACGTTCATTAAAAGGAAAAGCAAGTCGTTTAAAACAAGCATTTAACTAAATCCCTTTTAAAATTAATTCAAAAATATTGATTTGTACTAAATTTCCGTAGTATAATATAAATTAGTAAAGTATTACTATAAATATTATCAAAAGTTTACTTTTTATTTATTAAACACAAGGAGTTATATGGTTACTTATAAAGTAACGTTATTAAGTGAAGAACATGATATTGATACAGCAATCGATTGTAATGACGATGTATTTGTTTTAGATGCAGCAGAAGAACAAGGAATTGAATTACCATATTCATGTCGAGCTGGTGCTTGTTCAACATGTGCTGGTAAAATAACAGCGGGTGAGATTGATCAATCAGAACAAACGTTTCTAGATGATGATCAAGTGGAATCTGGTTTTGTATTAACATGTATTGCTTATCCAAAATCAGATTGTACAATTTTAGTACATCAAGAAGATGAATTATATTAATTTTTAATTTAATTAAAAAAGTTGAAATGACAAAAATTATAAGTCATTTCAACCCCTTTTTTACAAAGCATAGTTAGAAATTCAACTCTGCTGCTTGCACTTTTTCAAATTGTTTTTTCTTTAAAACTAATAAAATTTGTGTCATTAAGGCACAGAAACAGAAAATAAGATATCCAACGATCCGTAATGGATCTTGTAATACAATTTCAGATTCTTCTTGTCCAAATCCACCAGCATTTGGATCTAAATTTAATGATTGCTCGGTTTGAACAATATCACCTACTTTAACAATTAAAGTTAATCCAGCAGGGACAACTTGTGATGTTTGTGTGCCAGCTGAATTAATAATCACAACTGTTGTTTCACCTTTCTCTGTTGTTGTAATTTCGGTAATTTGACCAGCTTGGCTAGCTCCAAATACATTTACATTACTTTTTTCACCAGTTGGGTAAACTTGGCCACGTCCACGGTTTCCTCCCGCATAGAATGGATATGATAAATATTTTACATCAGAATTTTTCTCTGGATCTGGTGCTACAACTGGGAAAAGTAATTCTTGATGTTTTTTACCAGCAATTGGTCCTACCACAAAAATATTATCAAATTCCGTACTATAAGGAGAAATAAAAACACCTTTGTTTTTTGCCTTTATTTCAGGTGAAATTTGGTTTTTTGCAGCTAATTTAAATCCTTTTGGTAAGATTAAAATTCCACCAACATTTAAATCTGCTTTTTTACCATTAGCAGCAATTTGTTTCTTACTGGTATCATATGGTACTTTAATTTCGACTTCAAAAACTGAATTTGGAAGAACTGCCTGAGGAGCTTCAATCTCAATTGCTTTTTGATTTAAATGACAATTGGCACAGGCTAGTTTACCATTTGCTGCACGAGGATTTGAATAATTTTGTTGGGCAAAAACTGGATACGCTAAGGAATTTGGAATATATAAACCAAAAACACTTACACCAATTGTCAAAGCAAGTAAAAGACTTTTAAAAAACTTGTTATTTGCCATAATGTAAATACTTGTTAAGTATAGATTGTTATATAAATTAATTTTTTATTAAAAACAAGATACCTAATCCTGAAAAATACAATAATAGTATTGCAAGAGATAACAATAACTGTGTTAAAGGATCAGTTGAGGGTGTTAATATTGCACCAATTATAGTCGAAAGTAAAATCACATATCGCCATGCATTCAACATCTGTTTTGGTGATACAATATTTAATAACCCTAATAAAATTTGAAGAATTGGAATTTGGAACGCTAATCCAGTACTATAAAATAAAACGAGAATAAATTCAAAATATTGATCAAATGACCAAAATGGTTCAAGAACTTCTTCGCTATAATCTAAAAAAAAATTTAAAGCCGCTGGAATTAAAGTATAGTAGGAAAAAGCTAAGCCAAATCCGAATAAAATTAACGAACTTATTAATAATGGTAAAATAATTTTCGTTTCTTTTTTTGTTAATCCAGGTAATAAAAATAAAATGAGCTGACTAATTATAAATGGACTTGAAAATAATATTCCTGTATAAAAAGATATTTTAATTGTTGATATAAAATATTCTCCAGGTGCAACTTGAAAAAATTTTACATTATTAATTGGTAGTTCTAAAATTTTGACTAAACTCTTTACTTCAATAAACGAGAAACAAGTTAATAATAAAATTGTTCCAAATACAAGAAAAATACGTTGTCGTAATTCTTCAAGATGTTCTGAAAAAGGTAATTCTAATGCTAAGATAGAATTAGTTGTAAAATTAAAGTTCGAATTAGTTGTCATAGAAAAAATTTATTCGTACTAGTCGAGAAATTTATAATTATAAATTGAGTTCAAAACTTTAATAAAGAAGTTTTGAACTTTTGGATTTATAGAATAGAACCTTCAAAATTAAAAGAATAAATTAAGTTATGATAAATAATTAATTGCTTCTAATCTTGCAGTTGCTTTTTTTAATTCAACTGAAGCATCAAGACGTGCTTTACTTGTTTCAGCTTCTTCAACTGCAACAGTTGCCTTTTCTAATTCTTGTGTAGCATCACTTAATTCAACATCAATTAATTCTTCTACATCATTTACTAAAACCGTTACTCGATTGCGATCAATTTCAGCTAAACCTCCACATAAAATAATTGGAGTCCATTTTTCATTTAACTTGATACGTAATAAGCCTGTATCTAAAGCTGTAATTAATGCTGCATGACCATCTAATACCCCAATTTGACCAGTTAAACCTGGTAAAACGACTTCATCTGCTGTTGTTGAACAAATTACTCTATCAGGGGTAAGAACGCGAATGTTCATAACCATAGTTGTGACTCCTTATTTTAGAGTTTCTGCTTTTGCGATTGCTTCATCAATATTACCTACTAGGTAGAATGATTGTTCTGGTAAATCATCTAATTCACCACCTAGAACCATTGTAAAACCTTTAATTGTTTCTTCTAAACTTACATATTTTCCAGGTGAACCAGTAAAGATTTCTGCAACAAAGAATGGTTGTGATAAGAATCGTTCAACTTTTCTTGCCCGAGCAACTGTTAAACGGTCTTCTTCAGATAATTCATCAATACCTAAAATGGCAATAATATCTTGTAATTCTTTATAACGTTGTAATGTTTCTTTTACAGTTTCAGCAATTTCATAATGTGTCTCACTTACAATTCCTGGTTGTAACATTGTTGATGTTGAATCTAAAGGATCTACAGCTGGATAAATTCCTTTAGCAGCTAAATTACGTGATAATACTGTTGTAGCATCTAAATGTGCAAATGTAGTTGCTGGAGCTGGATCTGTTAAATCATCCGCAGGTACATAAACAGCTTGAATTGAAGTAATTGAACCTTGTGTTGTTGAAGTGATACGTTCTTGTAAAGCACCCATTTCTGTTGCTAAGGTTGGTTGATAACCCACAGCTGATGGCATACGACCTAATAAAGCAGATACTTCTGATCCAGCTTGTGTGAATCGGAAAATATTATCAATAAATAATAATACATCTTGTTTATTAACATCACGGAAATATTCAGCCATCGTTAAAGCTGTTAAACCTACACGCATTCGTGCCCCTGGAGGTTCATTCATTTGACCATATACTAAAGCTACTTTTGATTCGGCAAAATTATTTTCATTAATTACACCTGACTCTTTCATTTCTTCGTATAAATCATTTCCTTCACGTGTACGTTCACCTACACCACCAAATACAGATACCCCACCATGTGCTTTGGCAATATTGTTAATTAATTCCATAATTAAAACAGTTTTACCTACACCAGCACCACCAAATAAACCAATTTTACCACCACGACGATATGGCGCTAATAAATCAACAACTTTAATTCCTGTTTCAAAAATTGATGGTTTTGTTTCTAATTCTGTAAATGCAGGTGCTTCACGATGAATTGGTAAAGTTTCGTCAGATGTAACATCTCCTTGTTCATCAACTGGTTCACCAATTACATTAAAAATTCGACCTAAGGTTGGAGTACCAACAGGAACACTAATTGGTGCTCCTAAATCAATGGCTTCAACACCTCGTTTTAGACCATCAGTTGAACGCATTGATACAGCACGAATTTTATTGTCACCCAATAATTGTTGAACTTCAACGATAGTTGAACCACCATCTTCTAATTCAATTTTAATAGCACTATAAATAGGAGGTAGAGTTCCATTTGGAAATTCAATATCTAATACAGGACCAATAATTTGACTAATGTAACCTTTATTTAAATTAGTTTTTACCATTTTGATTTAACATATTAAAATATTTTTAAATAAATATACTTTCAAAATTTTACTTGCCAGTTTAAAGACGAATAAATTTAATAATCATTTATTATTGTACAACAAATTCTAGAAAATTCTCGACTATAATATGATTTTGTTAATTTATTTATTGTAATCGTCCTGTAACTTTGAGCCAATTACGAGCTCCAGGATAATTATCTGGAGCTAATTTTAAAGCTTGAATCCAATATTGAGCGGCTTTATCAAATAATTTTTTTGATAACTCAATATACTCATCTTCTTCTAAAGTCTGAGCACGTAAAGCTTGAGAATGATAAATTACAGCAATGTTATTCAAAGCTTGAGGAAGATTGGAATTTAAAGCTAATGATTGATGATAAAATTCTAATGCTTGCGTATATTTTCCTGTATCTCCATAAATTAATCCAATATTATATAAGGTATAACTTCTATCATATGGATCTTCTTCGACTTGAAGAGCTTCATAATAATTCTGTAATGCTTCAGCATAACGCCCTTTTCCTTGTGCAGCCATGCCAGCTCGATAATAAGAAAAAGCTTGTTTTTCTTGTTTACTTGCCGGCAAGACTTTTAATAAAATATCAGCAATTACTGTAAATGTTTTATCAATAAAATTTCCCACATCTTCTCCTTGTAAATTAACTTATAAAATTTAGAGTTATTATTTATTTAATTATAATAATAACTCTAGAGAGTTTAAATTGAGTTTGAAGCGATAAATGAAAATAATGATAACATTCTAGCTCGTTTTATTGCTTTTGCTAATTTTCGTTGTTGTTGAACAGTAACACCTGTCGCACGGCGTGGCATTATTTTTCCTTGTTCTGTTATAAATAATCGTAAAAGATCAATATCTTTATAATCAATTTTTTGATTTAAACTAATTGGAGATATTCTTTGTTTTTTTGATACCATATTAATAATTATAATCTATTTTATTTCTTTATGTAATGTTGTCCGGTTACAATTTGGACAATATTTTTTTAATTCTAATCGTTCAGGATTATTACGACGATTTTTTTGGGTATGATATCGAGAAACACCAGTTGAACGTTTATTTAAATTTGAACGACATTCTGTACATTCTAATGTAATCAAAATTCGAGTGCCTTTATTTTTTGCCATAGAAATGTAAATTTAATAATTTTAATTATATATAGTGCCTAAAAATTTTTATCTTATCAAGGGTTAAGCTTGTGATAAAAAATTTTTTATCAAAAACTTTAATTTTTTATTTAAATATACTATATTAGAAGAAACATTAATTTATATAACAATTATTAAAATTTTTAACAATATGGCGAATACTAAATCAGCAAAAAAACGTATTGATATTAATAAACGAAATCAATTACGAAATAAATATTATAAAACTTCAGTTCGAACATTAATCAAACTTTTTTTTAAAAACTTAGAAGCTTATAAAGTTTCTAAAAAGTTGGAAGACAAAAACAAAGTTCAGGAAATTTTAAATTTAGTTTATAGTATGATGGATAAAGGAACAAAAAAAAATATCTTTCATAAAAATACAGCGGCACGGAAAAAATCTAAATTAGCAGCATATTTAAAAAAGGCATAATTTAATAGATTTTATTAATAATATTAATAAACTAAGGAATAAAAATATTTTAAATCTTCTTAGTCTTTAGTTTATTATCTTTTTTATGTATCTCGTATGAAATAAATGATATGAATATAATCTAATTATATCCCCCACTAACAAAAATTATGACGCAAAGTATGAATTACATTAATGCTCTCCCAGATTTTTTAGGAATGCAGAGAGTAAGTTTTTGTTGGTTTATTACTAAAGGTTTAAATGAAGAATTAAGGTTATTTTCTAAAATTTATGATTTTAGCCAAAATACTGAATATGTAATGTTTGGAGATGAATATAGTTTAATAAAACCACCTTATAGTTTGTCGATTGCGAGGAAATATAGTGGTAATTATCGAGCACAATTAGTTATTCCGATAGAAGTTAAGAGTAAATTAAGTAATAACGTTTGTTATCAAACGCAATTTCCGATCGTTACTTTGCCTCTAATGACTACTTATGCAACTTTTATTATTAATGGGTGTGAACGGGTAGTTGTTAGTCAAATTATTCGAAGTCCAGGAATTTATTTTGAAAAAAATAAAAATCAAAAGCGACAAAACCAATTTCGCCGAAAAACTTCGACAGATATTAATAAATTACGAACACTTTTGCCATCAGGCGAAGGGTTCATTTCAGAATTTGATCTTTTTTTTTCAACTCCAATAACAACGTATGATAAAATAAAACGGCAAAAAAAACTTATTCCAAATTGGAATAAAAATTTAATTTACTATTATTCTATCAAATCTTTAAAAAACGCTACAAAAAATTCTTCAACACTTTTTTTAAAATATTTTCGGTTTTATCGTTCAATCTCTAAAAAATTACAGTCAACATCAAAAAATAAATTAGTTCAATTTTTTTTTAAATGGTTAAAATTAAAAACTAGTTTTAATACTTCAGAGAGTATTTTAGAACAAAATAGAATGAGCATTTTATTAAAATATTTTCAATTTTTATTAAAACTCTTAGTAAAATACCAATTACTATCATTAACTGACTCAATTCTAACAAACTTCAAAAATAAAATAATTTGGACAGATGTATTATTACATTTTAAAAACTCTGAAAGTCAGGTTAAAAAAATTTTTGAAACGTATGACAAACTAATATATCAATCCCAGATATCAATTCAACTCAACCTAAATTATAAATTTATTGTCCTTACAAAACATTCCAATTATTGGTTTCAAGAATTTAGTAAGTTTTTATTTTTAACTCAAAAAATAAATAAAATATTAGCAACACTTACGGAATTTAATGAAGTGAGTAAATTTTCAAGTTTTCAACCAACAATTTATTTTTCAATCAGTTTAAAAGATCAATTAAAATACATTTTTGGAAAAAATAAATTTATTGATAAACCAGAACGTCATAGATATTTAAAAACAAAAACTCAATTATTACTATATAGAAAAGATCATGAAATCAAAACAACCTATCATAAAAAATATAGCGAAAAAGATATTTATACAGCAACGCTAATTCCAGAGTATGGATCTTGGATTCGATTTGGCTTTCAAAAAAATACAAAAATTAATGTTTATAAATATCCCATAAAAAATCAAGAAGATGAGCTAACAATTCAATTAGATAAAATTAATCATAAACCAATTTTAAGTTTACTTAAAGAAATGGGATTAACAAATTTAGAGATTTATCAAAATTTACATTATTCAGATTTCTTTTATTTTGATAAACCTTTATTAATTAATTCTGTTTCTTTCAAACAACCTATATCAAGGTTTAATTTAGAATTAGAATATTTTAAAAATATTTCTGAGTTCTCAAGAATATTTGATCCTAATTATTATCGATTAGGACGGGTTGGGCGATTAAAACTAAATAATAGATTAAATTTAAATGTTACAGAACGTTTACAAGTTATTACTTATAAAGATATTTTTGCAATTATTGATAAATTAATTAGTTTAACGATTTCAAAAACAGTTCAAGATGATATTGATCATTTAAAAAATAGACGCGTTCGGTCCGTTGGAGAATTACTACAAAATTTATTTAGAATTGGATTCCAAAGATTAGTTCGAAAATTAAGAAATCAGACTAATAAAGTTAATTCAAGTTATTTACTTAGTTTTAATATTGTTAATGCAACCATTCGTGAATTTTTTGGGTCAAGTCAATTATCGCAATATTTAGATCAAACAAATCCTTTATCTTCATTAACTCACCGACGTCGTATAAGTGGACTAGGTCCAGGTGGTTTCGATCGTGATAGAATTAGTTTTGCTGTTCGTGATATTCACCCTAGTCATTATGGGCGAATTTGTCCAATTGAAACACCCGAAGGACAAAATGTTGGGCTAATTGCTTCATTAACTACATGTGCAAGAGTAAATACATTAGGTTTCTTAGAAACACCATTTTGGCGAGTAATAAATGGAAAAGTTATTAAAACAGGTAATCCTATTTATTTAACAGCCGATATTGAAGATTTATATAAAATTGCTCCTGCGGATATTTCAAGCAATGATGATAATTATCTAAAAAAAAATGTTATTCCTGTTAGATATAAACAAGATTTCATAAATGTTTCACCTT
>Ga0209503_10000525_pt1 | contig 23001 bp, 32 predicted proteins | sample SouAtlMetagenome_2_FD_187448 | JGI IMG/M metagenome (GOLD analysis project Ga0209503, IMG submission 187448) | Marine eukaryotic phytoplankton communities from Atlantic Ocean - South Atlantic ANT15 Metagenome (SPAdes) (version 2) | ecosystem: Environmental > Aquatic > Marine > Oceanic | place... | reverse complement strand
GTCCCATTCAAGGGTGAACGTACCGTCTTCATTTTGATTTACTTTTAGACTGTCAACACTCATCTTTCTTAAACTGTTTACGACATTTTTTTAGTTCTTTAAGTTCATTCTTAATCATTTGATAGGAATCTTCTGGAGAGATTTTTCTTCCCATTTCCATGGCAATTACAAACTCAACTCTTGTTCCAAAATGTTTTAGTGCTTCTTCAAAACAATTAAGTTCTTCATACATCAGAGATCTACCCTAGAACCACTGCCATTTATAACATGAACACTGTCCTGTGGCCAACCTTCCTGTTCACATTTAAGGTGCCATCGTGTCATCGTAATGACATTATCTCTAACGGCACCTGTCAACATTTGACGACCTTTAACTGTCATTGAAGAGAATAGTCCGAATCGTGTCTCCCAAACATAGAAACAATCATCAAACAATTCTGCACCGTCAGGTACAATTACTTCATCAGTTGCTGTCTGAATCATCACTAACCTCTGGTTCTGGTTCTGGTTCTGGAAGTGTAACACCAGTTTGTGTCAGATATTCAATAGCACCAGTTACTTTGTAAAGTGTTTCTCTTGTGCGCTCTAAAGATCTAGCAAGTTCTTCTCTTTGATTGAGAAGATTGCTAAGGTGTTCTTGTTGCTCAGTCATCGTTGTTTTCCTCTTTTTTGTTAAATGCAAATTATCTTTTATTAAAGATTATATGCTGCCCACTGATCATTGGAATAAATTGCCACAGTTCCGGGCAGTGAATCCTCTGAAGATGTTAAAATTGGTGCTCCATCTTCATTAACTTTTTTGTTAAATCCAAAAGGGTCTGCTGATTTTTCTTCTAATGCTGCTTTCAGTGCAACACCACCGATTGCTTCCATTACTTTAATAACGTCTTCGGGTTTTGCATCCTCACCAAGTTCTTTGGCAACATACCAATACTTAGGCCAAAAAGTTTCGCCTGCCCTTTGGTAATCATCAAGTGTTAGTAGTTTCATTTTTCTGTAGAATCAGTTGTAGGTCTCTGTTTTGGTCTCTTTAACTCAGGATGTGGAGCATACAGTGGTCCTTGATAATTTCCTGCAAATACAGGTTTATTAAGTTTTTTTAGTGCTTCAACAAGTTCTGGAGTTTCATCCCACTCAAAAGTGTCACCACTTTTATTAGTAAATTTTTTGGTAGTCATGATACACTGTTTCTAGCATTTTTTAGTGTGGTAAGCAAGTGCATGTTACCATGAAAGTATCCTAGCACAACAACGCTGAATGTGACAAGTAAAACAAATACAAATGATATTACATTTGCCCATGGTGTTTTATCGTCAAGCATTGAATCGTGAATACAAGTCGTCTAATTTTTTATACTCATCCAGAGATGCAACCATTTTGTCATTCAGGATGTCCATAATATCTGTGTAGATAGTGTCTACCTCCACATAATCATCAAAATACGCATCTAAAGCCTCTTTTAGGTATCTTTTACGATGCCATTCAGGCGAATAAGGTTTGTAGTCCATGATGCAATTTTATTATGATGTAGTATAGCACTATCTATTCTTTGGGTCAAGTCCCATATCTTCAAGATACTTTACCCACCAGTCCTGATCTTTAATGTATCTCCAATTAGGAACAGGTAAATTATTTTCTACCACGTAATACTGATAGAGTGCATCATCTATAATCTGTGCGACTTGTAAATTCTTCTTCCTCTTCATCAACGTCTGCATATGGGTTTTCCACATAGGGTCCGTGTGGTTTTCTGGATTCTGCTCTGACATAATTCTGTTCGTCGTTAACAGCGGCAATCCATAATGAGAGTTTCATTACTATCCAAATTACTGCAATAGGAGAAAAACAAGCAATAAGGATTACTGGGTTCATAATAGCTTATTCTCTTGAAAGTAGTGTAGTGTATCTTTTAATCCACCAATGTGCTTGTAACCAATAGCAACCTGAGGATATTCCGCCTCACCACCAAATTCAGATCGAAATGATCTCTCTGAAAAATGATTACCAAGTTTGTATTCTTGTATCTGAATGTTCAGAGTTTCCAGAAGTGTTCTGGCACGTTCACATTCTTGATTACCGTTGCTGTATAAAACTATAGGTCCCATTAGGTGTTCTCCTTGTATTCGATTACAATTTTATTACTTAATTCACCAGATTGTTCATAGATATTCCAGTGAGTTAGTTTTCCACCAAGCAATTTTGCCGCATTTTTTAGAAGTTGATTAGCAATAGTTTTGTCAGTTACTTTAATCACGTTGTCTCCAATCATCAGGTTTGTCACGTTGAAACCAATCAACTATTTCATCAGCACCATCAAACCCCATTTTATGATTGGACGGGTCGGGGTCACCTAATCCCATCCTATTCATAAAATCATCCATGCTACCTTCCTGAATATCAGGATTTGCAGCAGCTCGACGTGCCTTCCTTAACCACTCACGAGCGGTAGTATTTGCTTTGGACAACTTCTCTGCCCAGATCATGTCTTCAAGTTTTACCTCTTCATCATTAGCAATACGTTTGCAAATAAACTCCAACCGAAGTCGGTATTGTGTAGATAACATTAGTTTGACACAATCTACAGATATTTATCCAAACTCCTGATTTCTTTTAGTATCAAGATATTCAATAATTTCAGTTCGCCACTCCATCAATTCGTTGTAACATTCCTGATTGTGAGCGCACTGACGGAGTTGATGATCTGGTTTCAGTACACTTTCATAAAAAAGACCAAGAGCATCACGACGTTTTTCGCTTTTTCCGGACATTAGAACTCCTTGATTTACGTTTCTTTGTTTTGAGTTGGTTGTTAATGAAGTCAACTGCTTGATTGTATGTATTGAGAGTTGTAACTTGGGTTCCTTGGTGAATAATAACATATTTTTTACTATTACCAAGGGGAATGGCAGCCCACATACCATCATTAGTAACGTAACCTAATGGATTTTTAGGTTTTGGGTCAAGAATGGATGGAAAGGGGATGAATGGTTTTAGAAATTTGCTCAAAATACTGCGGTCACACTAATTACAGTGGCACCAGGATTTCGTGCTAATGCCACTTCTTTGGCATCTTCATAGTCATTTGCAATAACGATTTCGTCAAAGACTTTGCCGACTTTGAACAGTTGAACTCGAACTTTCATGATTAGCGACGGATAGTAGAAATGGCGGGTTGACCCTGTTCAAATACAGTGTCTACCACTGTCTGAACGGACCTGGCGGTGCCTATGCCCACTTTATCATAGACAGGCACACAAACCAAGCCAAAGGTCTTGTGACGGTTTCCTAAGCGGATCACACGTCCAATAGACTGACTGATACCGATGTAGTCCATGTTACGCATAAACAGAACTGCTTCCAGTCCCTTGACGTTGATACCTTCAGAAAGGATACTATGGTGCATGACAACAAAACGAGTGTCATCAGTGCCCCACTGGTTCAGAGTTTTGAAGAACTCTTCACGGGACACTTTCTTACCGTTAATGATAGCACCAGTCTTGCTAGTGATATACATCCAGTTGTATCCACGTTGTTGCAACTCATAGCAGAAGTCGGACTGTGAAACAAGACGCACAATCTGTTTGGTAGAACGTGCAGCAATCAGAATCTTATTGAGCGAGTTTGCATCAATAATATCCAAAAGGTTTCTCTCATCAGACTGCTTGAAATCACCCTGAGGTAATTCCTGAACCACAACCTTTGGAGGAAGAATATAACCTTCCTCAACCAGTTTAGGTGCAGGAACACTACAAATTACCTGACCATAAACCTCAGCATCATTCATTCCTGGTTTGAAGATGGTAAGAGAATGCTTAGGAGTAGCAGTAAAAAAGTAGCAACGATCAGCATCGTGAGAGAAATGTTCTGTAGCAGGGAAGAAGTTACGTTGCACACTATTGTGTGCCTCATCAAAGTAAATGGTATTCACCTCAATATCTGCTTCTTTGATACGATGCAGAGAATGATATGTGGTGAAGATGATGCAATTTTCACCTGCCGTGCGAGCAACATTAGCAAACAAGTGAATTTTCTCAGGATTGGTAGTGTGAAAATACTCAACATCACCACTATGAACGTGCATAATGTGAGTGTAAGTATCTGACAACACTTCAAGGAACTCTTTACAAAGTTGTTCTGCCAGCAGAATACGAGGAGCAACTACAACAATAGTTCTGCCATGAAGAAGATCAATACGGGCATCTTCAATCATGCACATAGTCTTGCCACCACCAGTAGGGATGATGACCTGACCTTTGTCATGCTGTCGCATGGCATCTAATGCTTTGCTTTGGTGAGGACGAAGGGTGACAGTCATTGGGTTTGGTGTCTTGCAGTTATTATAGCACGTCTCTACCGATGAACCCTATTGTGTTTTAAGCTCATGATGTTCCCATCAACGGCGACAAGGCACAGTCTAAAGTCTTTTGGGACTTTTGTCAAGTGTGCTTGCTTCCAAAGAAAGATGTGATAGAATATCTACCATGCCCTTCAAAGTAATCAGAGTCTTCTATTGACACTTTATTCACACCATGTTCTACCCAACCAGGCATCATGATTAAAGAATTGTTATGACAACCAAAACTGTAATTGTATTTTGGGAAGATCAATTCACCACCATTAAACACTTTCGGTTCTTTGTAAAAGTATGAAAATGCTAAAAATTGCATGGATTTATCAATGTGTGGTTCATAGTATTCACCATTATGATAATATCTGACTTTGGTGCAGTCCCAATTAGAATATCTAGCAATAGAGCAGCAATCATGTAGTTCGGAAAATACATCCAAAACAGAACTATCAAACACTTTTCTGGTTACAGTTAGAATGTTTGATAATTTTCTATGTTCATCTGAATAAATGTCATCTAGTAGCAACGCATGCGAATTAGTTTTATCAACTACTCCACCATAATCCTTCGCTTCTAGAAATTTTCCAGGTCTAGTATAAAAATCTAGTTCTTGCCAAATTAAATCTAGTTCATCTTTGTTATAAAAATTATGAAAGATTACATGCGGGAATGGTTCATAAAATACCTCAGCTTCAATATTTTCCATCATTCAACCTCTATATCAAATTTTACGTCAACATATAAAAATTCCATGGTTGTGTTAGAATTATTAGCACCCTGATGTTCTTGTTCCACATTAAAAATTTCTGATCTACCTTCCTTCCAGTAAACTTTCTCACCAGTAGCAGTCCATTCAATATAACCATCTTCAACCTTTGTGGGTATCTGAATCCTTTTATATGGTTGACGATGTGGATTGTAATCTCTATGTGGACGAGCAGTCATATTTGGTGGATAACTTAAAAAGTAAACACCAAGAATATCTTTATTTTTTATGATGTGAATCACAGGTTTAGATAGTTCTTTATTTGGATAAAGATTATGTAATTTTATCCAACATATTTTGAGACCATATCCCATATATTTTGATGTGATACGTTCATTCCTTAATGGAAACTCAGTATCTCTTGCCCATTCATATAATGAGTTTAGATCTTGTTTAGTAATCATAGTTTTGTGAATACTCCCAGTAAGGCATTGCCAATTACAACTTCATAATCTTTATCTTCTAATTTTGCATAATCAAATTTTTCGACTACCTTTCCATTTATAGTTGCACTACCATCAAAACATATAATCCAACTATTACTGTCTCCTCTAAAGGAAGATGTAATTTTTTTAGCATCCCAATCTTCTGACGGATCTAGAGAATTAAATCCATAAACTTCATAATACTCTTCGCTATCTTTATCTGATACAAGAACTCTATCTTTACCCATCATAGACTTACAATTCATAATATCTCCCCTACTACCATCAATCGATGTTGAATCAAAAGTTGTAATCAGTCTTCCTTTTCCTTTAACTATGATTTGAAATAGAGTTATAGAATTTTCTTTTGATTCTGCAAAAATTTCTCTTTTTTTATCTTTTGATCCACAAATGTAAAACTCCTCACATCTCTTAAAGTATTTCATAATTCAATCCTCTTCATTTTAATAGGATATTTGGGTCTGGAAAAATACTTGCCCTCTATAACTTTACCTACCAGATCTTCCAAGTTGAATTCATCATCAGAAATAGATTTTGAAATATTAGATGGATTTATTGTTCGTTTATTTATTTGTTGCTCAATAATATTCAATCCATGATTTTTGACTAGAGAGTCTGAGAAAAAATCTGAATCAGTCATATCTAAGTAATCACAATTTATTGAATATGCTTTGTAATTGTCAATTGGAATGGTTGACTTTTCATCGCAAAATTTTACTTCAATCCTATTTTCATCAGGATAATATTCAACTATTTTAAATATTACCTTCATCTTGTATGACTCCCCATGATGTTGCTATGTATTTTGTTCCTCCTAAAGGAGGATTTCCTCTATGAGTATGTGTAAATGAAGCAGGGAACATAATAACATCTCCTGCTATTGATTCTTCTCTTCTCTGTTGATATAAAAATTCTGTCTCACCACCCTCAAAGTCATCATTCAAATATAGTTGAACGACAAATTGTCTTGGTGCTACAGATAAAGCACCATTTTCATAATGCCATGCATGAAATCCTCCACCCGGAGGTATTTTTTTCAGTTTCAGATCATGTAAAAGAAATTTTCTGTTTCCCAAAATACTAAAAGTTTCCAGATATTCCTCTAAACAGGGTTTGAATCCTGGAAATATCATTGTGGATAATTTATTTGATGCTACAAAGTTATAGTCGTGCGTGACATTTATTGTCTTATGGTCTTCTTTATGCAGACTACCTCTATCATAAGTTAAAATGTGATTATTTTCAAAAAATTCAATATAATTTATTATCTCCTTACACTCTTCTTTTGAAAAAGCACCACGATACCTTCGTATCAAATCAAACTCAGATGCCATAATAAAACTTCAGATGTTTTATTTATCCCACCCCTGTAGCACTCGTAGATCCCCTAATTGTTCCGTTATTTACTACTGATATTGAGACACCACTTGCTTTTCTTATAGCAGCACCATCTCCTCCTCCTGATCCACCGCTACCTGTTTCTTCTCCTGATCCTCCTCCACCCGAATTAGCTCCTTCACCATTACTTCCACCAGTTCCTCCAGTACCGCCTCTTGCTTCACCATCATTATTACCACCCTCACCACCTCCCCCCGCAGAATTCAATCCACCACTACTACCATTACCACCACTCTTTTCGGATGAACCACCAGATCCACCACTACCTGCTGGGAAACCGGCACCACCGCCACCGCCACCTCCTGAGGCATTTCTTCTTTTATCAGACTTACCTTTCCCTCCTTCATCGAACTGATATGCAGCGCCGCCACCTCCACCTCCACCAAATCCGGCAGAAATTGTTCCACTGTTGTTAATTACAGTGGTTCCATCAGAAGATTCGTGGTCAATACCTAATCCACTATTTCCATCTTCTCCGCCTGAACCACTATTACTACCCCTATTACCACCTCTACCACCATTACCACCAGCACCACCGATATAACCTTCAGATCCAACATCAACCCTTAATAAACAATCAGAACCATATTCTCCAGTTCTTAGTGCAACTACATTTTTTGCTTTACCTTTTTCGGATTTAAATGATTTATTAACATTTATAATCACTTTAATTCCAGTTGGAGGACTTGGATGAGACCTAAAACCTCCAACAACACTAACCTGATTGCCATTATATTTTGATTTAGCATTTCCTCTCTCTTCTACAGAACCAGAATGGCAATCAACTACTACATTCAATCTTCTACCGTAAAAATCACTAAATTTTATCTCACCCGTCTGAGGGATATTACTATCTAAAGGAATATTTGAAAGAGATCCATGATTTTCAGATACACGAAAAGCTCCTAAATTACTGTTACTAGGAGTTCCAAACTCATTAGTAATATTGGAAAAAGTAATTTGACCCGTAGATTGTAGTGTCATATGTTATTAGAAGCAATCGTTCCAGGATGAACCATTCCAAACTTGAAGTTTGTTAGTCGATGTGTTGTAAATCACTGCACCTGCTTCATCAGTACTAAGTGCATTACCAGCAGTATCCCTCAAGGCATTTCTTTGAGTTGTCGTCACTCTAGGTGGAATCATATATGCAATAGTTGCCCTTGATGTGCCACCGTCGCCCACAACATCAACTACACTTGACATATCAACAGCACATTTTGGAGATGTAGTTGGACCAACAACTAAACCATGTTGTGCCTGAACATCTCCTCTGACATCAAGTTCCATGTCGGGGAGTATCGTATCAGTTTTTACACCAACATTTCCATTTTCGTCAACTTTTAATATATTCGAAAGAGCTGAACCCAAACTTACTATGTCTGTAGTCGTAATGCCACTTTGAGTATTGATATTATTAGTGACAACTAAATTAGTAAAAGTTGAAACTCCTGTTGCCGCATTAACATTACCAGTAAGGTTTCCGGTAACGTTTCCAGTAAGATCTGAAGAGAAACTATCAACAGTTAAGCTACCTTCAATATTAACATTACCATTACAATAGATATTACTAGTGAATGTGGAAATACCTGAAACACTTAATTTATGTGATGGATTTGTAATTCCTATCCCTAAGTTGCCACCATAGGTAAGTGACATTAACCTAGAAGTATTTTTTCCTCTGTGCCAGTGGAAATCACCTGTCCCTACACCAGCAGTTCCTGCCTCAAGATAGAAGTTGACATTACCAGTATCATAGTTAATAACGTCAAAAGATTTGGATGAACTATATGGGAAAGATCCTAGTGGGTTTCCGAATCTAATCGCTCCAGATGTGGTTTCTGTAGGAGCGCCGCGGCCAAGTGTGATGATGGAAGAATTATCTGCGCTTCTTATGTGTACCGAAGATAATCCGGATGCAGTTCTAATCTCCAAGTTGGCATCAGGATTTGCAGCTCCGAATGCCGCTTTATTTTGTAACGCGGTAAACATTGTGCCACCAGCACCAACATTTAACTCATTCGTTGCGGTAATAATGCCCGCAGTTGGTAAGTTTAAGGAATTTGCTGTAATATCTGTAGCACTGATTGTTCCAACCGTAATATTTGGGGTTCCTATCAGACCTCTAGCATTTGTGGCAATACCAACAACATCACCAGTTACATTACCTGTTAGGTTGCCAGAAAAACCGCCACTGAAAGTAGTTGCTGTGATGACACCAAGAGTTGCAGTAATGTTGCTACCAACTTTAAGGTCAGCAAATGTAGAAACACCCGTGGAGTTTATATTTCCTGTGACACTACCGGTAAACTTATCACCTACAAATTGTGTAGCAGTGATAATACCAGTCGCTTTAATGTGACCAAGAGAACTAATACCAACACCACCAGGAACTGTACCAGTAAGTAATGGATTACCACCAACCTGGAGATTCATCCTAGGATCATTAGTGGATACTCCAACAAATCCCGTATTGTAGATACTTGTAAATCCTAAACCAACATCAATATCCACCCACTGAGATGTTGGAATATTTGATAAGTTGGAACCATCACCATAATAAGTGACAACACCAGACACGGCAGTGGCAATACCCGCAGCATTTACATTCAGGTTTCCTATAGAACCTGAAGTGATTGTACTGACGCCAGTCACTTCCAAGTTCTTGATGATACCACTTGATGCAGTAACAAGACCAACTACTCTTGCGGTCCCTCTAACATCCAAAGACTCAGTTGGTACGGTCGTGCCTATACCAACCAAGCCATTAGCGTTTACAACTAAGTTATCATCGTCAACTTGAACACCATTACGAAAATTAAACGATTTTCTATAATTCGCCATCTCTGGATGCTTTTCTAGTTATTTATGGTGGTCATCAACTTTCGAATTAAGTTGTTTAATTGCCTCAATAAGTAGAGGCACAAGTTTTTCATAACGAACTGCCATATATCCATCATCTCTAGTTGTATAGAGACCTGGTAAATCAAGACCTGCAACTTCCTGAGCGATAACACCGATGTCAAGTCCTTCCTTATCAGACTTGTCATTCCATTCAAATGTATTGCCACTAAGACTCAAGACCTTAGCGATGGCATCTTCAATAGGTTCAACATTATCTTTCAGTCTTTGGTCGGAAGAGGAGAAGGCAATAACATCACCTGTGAATGTGCCAGCACCACTGACAGAAATAGGACCAGCAAATGTGTGAGTGCCTGTTCCATTAACATCAAGATTATCATTAACAACAAGTGTTCCATTATTAGAATCAAGAGTTAAGTTTCCGCTGGTGGTAGTAACAGTGTTTCCGTCAATTTTTACATTATCAATATCTGCTCTGCCATTTACATCCAGTGTTCCAGTTACAGTTGCTCCAGTTGTTGTCCCTTCAACTCTTACAGCATCATTTGAATCATACAGTATTGTTGTAGTAATACCAGTCAGTGTAGATCCATCACCATAGAAGTTTGTGGCAGAAATACTTGTTCCTGCGCCGGTAGCAGTGATGTTACCACCAACATTCAGATTCTTATCAATACCAACACCACCATCTACAGTCAGAGCACCAGTTCCAACACTAGTAGATTCTGTAGTATCTGTGAGATTAAACACTCCTGTAACTTTAACAGAGGCATCAACATCAATATTTTCATTAAACTTGGTTTCACCATTAAAGGTAACAGGACCATCAAACTGAGAAAGAACAGTGCCAGAATTGCCACCCTCAACAATTAGTCTCTCCTTAACTATAACCTCATCAAACACTACACTGTTTACACTAGCATCTTCACCAGTTACAGTTGGGATAGGAATATCAAAGGTCTTCTCTTTACCAGTAGCAGAGTTAATCTTCTTGTTACCGATATAGAAGTCACCATCATTATTCATACCAGTGTAAACAACAATACCACAATTCTTCTCTTGTGCCTGTGCTAGAGTTTCCTCTTCTTCGTTCAGAGATCTTACTTGAACCTGAGGAAGTGCGGTAGAGTAGTTACCTGGACCATAACCAAGATACTCAAATGTATGACCAGATGCTCTCAAATACGTTGGTCTGTGGAACTCAATTGCCTTGAGATCAATCTTCTTAATGAGTGCTCCACCAGAATGATTCTCCTTAACTGTTCCCATAGCACCACGGATAACAGTCATCTCATTATTAGCAGAGCCTGAAAGAACATTACTGGTGACTCTCATAATCTCATTATCAACTTGGATATAAGATCCAAGTTCAAATCTAGCAGCAGTGGAAACACCAACATTTGTAGTCTTGACTTTAATCGTCGTTTCATTAGTAATGCTAGACTTTAGAATAGCAGTCTCATTACCGAAGAACGACAAACCTCTAGATCCTAAGTTCTCACCATTCTTATCAGATGTCAGATCATTAGCGGATAAACCATGCTTCAGCAGGAACTTAGGTCCATGGATTGTAACACCAACACCAACGTTTGCTGTGACTGTGGTTGTGGTAACACCAGTAACATCATAGTGTCCAAGATCAGCATCACTGTTGTTTTTAACGGTCAACCTGTTACCAACCACGAAACCGTGTGGTTCAGTTGTTGTAAATGTGGTAATACCAGAAGTAATTGTAGTGGTAGCAGTAGAAACTGTGATCTCAGGAGCGATATTGATAAGATATTGTCCCTGGATTGGTCTAGCATCAGTGTTACTAATGGCAATCGCAACTTGATTCTTACCAGGAACACCAGTAATTCTAAAGTGTCCACTGGTGTGGGTGCCAATACCAGTCAGTTGAATTGTATTACCATTAACAGTAGAGATACCGGAAGTAGAAATAGTGACACCTGCACCAGTTCCACCACCAACTCTAGAAGTATCAAAGTCTAACTCTTCGTTGTTTGTATATCCAGAACCACCAGAGGTAATGTCAACATTAGATACTTTACCACCAGCGACAACAACTCTTGCTGTGGCACCATCCCATGTTGTTGTGCCGTTGTTGAACAGTTTAACATTATGGTAAGTGCCATTAACGTAACCAGAACCACCAGTCAGAGCACTGTAAGTTACAATACCGTTGAAGTTGTGGTTTTCATGGAAGGTAATCGTGGCAACACCAACTGTATTTGATGTGAATGACGTGGTGACGCCAGAAATGGTAAGACCAATACCAAGTGTAGGAAGAAGATTGTCAATACTTTCTCTAGTAATACTCTTCTTCAAGTCACTTGTAGTTACATCACCCACTGGTGATCTCATCGCAAAAGATTCAGCAGACTCTGGATTATCATTCACATTATCCTTATCCTGCTGTGGATAAAGATCATCAACCTTTTGACTGTAATAGTGAGTGGTATATTCTGCTGGAATATCATTGTTTGCGTTCAGAACGTAGAGATGATAGATACCATCACTTACATTTTCAACATATGGTGTGATAACTTCATTTCTATAGATGTAGAAGTTGCCCTTCCAGTCAGTTCTCTCAAATCTAGGCAGAGCAATTGTTCTAGTGCTTGTATTGTTGGTAAAACTACCACCATTATGAGTGATGTCATCAACATCAGTTGTGGAGTGAGTAAATGTCTTATCATCAGGAATAGACAATACAGTGAATACACCATTATATCCTTTGTTCTCTGTACCAGCAGTATTTCCTGTACTGGTTACATTCTTAATTGTAATCTTCTCACCAACTTTAATGTTGTGTGGAATCTCAGAGATGACAGTTACTGTAGAACTTGAAGTAGAACAAGTGCTAATAAATCTTGGATTTCTATTAAAGTCTGGATCAGAAGTTGTGATGCCCGTAGCGGTAAAATCTGCATTAGATCTCAGTGATGTAGTGCTAGATTCCTGAATAACAAATCCTTCCTCTGGTTCCTTACAATTAGAGAGTTCCTTTGGAACAACAACTCTTAACTTATACAGTTTTTCATCAAGACTTCTGGAATCCTCTTTTCTTTTGATAAAACTGGTTGTTGTTCTAGTGCCAAGGGTTCCTGTTCCAAGAGTATTAAAAGCATTATAAATTGCGTTACCGACAGATGACTTGACAAACCAGTTTCCATTACCTGCATCGAATTGAATTGGAGAACCAATTTCGCCAGAACTCTTTTCAGAAACTCTACTGCGAACTCTCAAACTTTCTCCACCATACAGTGTGATTGCCTCATCATTCTCAGCGTTTGTAATAGATGCTGCAACTTTAATAGTAGTGGCACTTGCCTTAATAGCAAAATAAACCTTGTGTGCTTCAATATTTTCTGGAAGATCTCCAGTGTCACTGTTAATTACAATCTTCTCACCAGTAATTATTTGATGCGACCCAATAGTAAAAGTGCTATTGGTTACTGAGGTTACTTTATATTCTTTGACAGAGCTGGTTTCCCCAAGGGCAGAAGTAGTGGCAGTAGTGCTTATTTCATTGTCAACCATCAGAACATCTGCAGTGTAGGTGGTTCCAGAACCTACAAAGGATAGTTTCTCGTTCAGTTTGGCACCAATACGATAACCTTGAATCTTATGTGGTGGTTTAATATTCTTGTTATTATATCCAAAGAGATATAGATGACTAGTAATACCGACAGAAGTTGTAAGACCAACATCAAGAGTTACCCAATCAATATCTTCTTCTTTAGTTATGACTGCTTTAGGAGTGATAACCGATGTGATATATCCTTTATTATCCTTATTAAATGCTGCTTTCTTAAATCCAACACCATTCAGAGAAATTTGTCCAAAGTTAGAGTTGGAGTTTGTGATGCTCATGTCAGCACCATTTCTACCATCAAAGTGATAGGCAAAACCAATAGCGAAGACTGAAACAATCTGTAAGAAGGAATCGTTTGAACCTTTGATATGAGAACTTTCCCATCCAATTCTATACTGCGCCTCACTATCTAAGTGATAGACTTTAGTGGCATCAGTAGATGAAGAACCGCTAGCGAGAGCAGCACCAGTTACCTTAGATACACTAATACCCTCATAAACTCTTGAAGATTCATTATACTTAACGAACGCTCTGTCATCCTTTTGAAGACCGACAGCGGTGAACTGGGCAACAACCATGGAACGGAATCCAGTTGCCTTTGCACCATCAGCATGCATGCCGTTCATGCCAAAGACTGAACGTAGTGAGATGTTAAAGATGTATGGAGAGGCACCCTGGACAGTATCAGTCTCAATAGTAACAGTAGAACCTGAAGCACTAGGAGATGCTGTCAGATTGTTTCTAACGAATGGAAGCAAGAATGTAAATGTTCTAGCATTAGTGACATTCTGAACTGTGGTAGCGATATTATAATCTTCCACACTGACACCTTTAATCTTAATTGGTGTCCCTGATGTCAGTTTATGGTCAGTGCTTGTCGTCACTGTGATAATACTACTTGGTGTAGATCCATCACCAGAAATGATAGTGGAAATATTGACAGGATCATCTGCAAATGCGCCGACAATTTCAAATTCTGGACGCTTAGCAGCAAAACCAAGTGGATCTGCTGGCCACTTCTGGTCAATATTTCTTCCAGTTTCTGTATTATAAGCATTAGAAAGCTTACTATAATACATCGCTAAGTCAGAGATAGTATAACCGGTTGGAATGGTTACACCATCAGCATATTCAAATACAGTAAGTTTGTGGTGAGAGAATGTAGGAGTAGCGGTATTAGCAGATGAAAAGTCCTGACTGTCAGTATAAACAGTTCCACTTTGATCACCATCAAAGATGGAGAATTGCCAGAAGTAACAAGTACCAGTTACTCTGAACAGAGCAGTTCCAGATAAGTTATCATCTGTTGGATTTGGTACATATTTTGGTCTCAGTTTAGTTTTTCTTAAGTCAAGACCGACAATAGAGGTTCCACGGGGAACAATAACACCACCGTTGATGCTATTGAACTTGTAGAGAATATTATCTTCTTGAGTTAAATCAAATATTGAGTCTGTAGTTAATGTAAGAGTAGTTTGAGCACTCGTTGTTGCACCAGAGGGAGAAACAGCAGTTGCGGTTCCACTCACATCTTTAATTGCAAAACCAGGTCTGTTATCAATAAGATGTTCTCCTGGATACAGAAGAATGGTTGTTTTCTCAATAATATCATTATCACTTCCCCTCAAATAGGAGAATCTTGCTGCCTCTAGCAGTGCTCTTTGGACAGTTTTAAAAGGTTTAGTTAATGAGTTTCCCTGATTTTCAATCGCGTCAGTAGCATCAAGGTCACTAGGGTTTACATAAAGAATACGACCTTCTGTATTCTTAATGAAGTTTTCCAGCTTATTAAGAGGCATCGGATTATGACGACCATTAGATTTCTATGTTCTATTTATCCCCTCAAATCTTCCTCGTCAAAATATGGTATTAGATCATCTGGAAGTTCATCCTTGTTCTCAATATCAATCATATCAAAGCACGGATGACATTTTTCAAGAATTAAATATTGTGATCCCATATAAACATCGTTAATGTCATAATCTTTTTCTTTGTCTGCTTGTTCTACTATGTCTCTATCATAAAGATAACCAGGATCTAATTCATCAAAAGTGAAAGGTATATGATTAAGAAAATACATCCTTACAATTATATTTCCATTATTAAACCAATTGTAAGATTGGGTTACCTTATAGACAAAATTTGACATAAGCCTCACGCTTTGTCTTATTTATTTTATGCGAGTAGGGAGACTTGAACTCCCACGAGCATGATGCTCAACAGATTTTAAGTCTGGTGCGTCTACCGATTCCGCCATACTCGCAAGGTGCTTCCTGTGAGGATCGAACTCACCTTAGGCAAATTATGAGTTTGCTGCATTCACCAGATTGCTAAGGAAGCAGATAGTGTAGATGACAGGGTTTGATACCTGCAATACTCTCCAAAGAGGCGTGTTTCCTTACATCACATCTACACTGATAGGACTACCGGGAATTGAACCCGGTTCACACCGTTATAAGCAGTGGGCATTAACCAATATGCGATAGTCCCAGATGATGAAATTACTGAGCTTCGTTATTTTGCTCTGTGTATATTCGTATAATTTCATCATCGGCAGGCATCATTACTGCTGCCTGTCCATCTTCTTTGATTATACCTATTGTTTCTCCGTCTTCTACTCTCTTGAAGAGTTCATCAAAATTCTTTTCCCATTCTTGAATAGTAAATACTTCCATCAACTTTCCATAGTAACTGGTTCTGTATATAGAATTTGATCTTCCTCTAGGAGAGCAGTGCAAACCTCAAGAAGATTCATAAACTCTTCTGCACTATCACATTCTACCATACGTTTGTCATTTTTGTCACTAGTGACGATGAAAGACCTGCTACAAATGTCAATAACGACATTCTCAACAAAAGTTTCGGCGTTCATGGATTGCTTTGTTGTTGACCCCCGTATTATAAGGCATCCACCTCGGGGTGTCAAGGGGCATCAACTAACGACTTACATGGTGTGGTTTGTAAAGTGAGTTAAATGACACCGGCATCAAATTAAAACTTAGAGATAATCTGTTTGGTGTTTGATTAGAAAAGTATCCATGACTTAGAAAACTTGGCCAAAACAAACAGTCGCCTTGTTTTGGATTTATATAAATTTTAGTTTGATGATAGTTATATCCAAATTCATTTGGTTGACCAGATGCCTTATCAGACAAATTGGGAGCAATTTTACTTGTGCCAAATGGACTACTAAATAAAATCTCAGTATTTTCATCAGTTCTTAAATAAAGAGTTCCACACAACATAGAATTACAGTGACTATGAAGGTCTTGAGAACCACCAATCTGACACTCATTAAACCAAGCGTTTGTGATAAAAACATCACTTTCATAATTCATCACTTTTCTATAGACAAAGTTTGATTTCTCTAAAACTTGATCATGCAAGTTTTTCAACTCTGAATATATGTTGAAAACATTATTACAATTATGATAATGTCTCAATTGTGGACTGCCACCACCAAGAAGTTTATTTGTAACAGAATCATCTTTACGTTTAATTACACTGTCAAAAAATTCACACACTCCCTCTATATCACACTTTATTCTTGTTATCGGTTGTGCGAATACACCTACTGCATTATGATTCATTATAATATTAAAGTGGATTGTCTCCTAATAAATCAGTATTCCAAACTGCTTTGAGTTCATTAGTTACTCCAACAACATCAGTGGCAGTAATAGTAGCACTGTCAACAATATTTGTAGCATCACGTAGTGCTTGTTTTTTTGTAGAAGATGTTGTTTTGGCAGTGTCATCATTAGATTCAACTGCTCTCATAAAGATTATATCCTCTGCTTCTAACAGTGGTTGGCGAACATTGCGAATTTTATCTTTATGGATTTGTTTCGCCTTGTTTACATCAATACCTATGCTCATTTACTAGTCCTCCACGAATGTCCAAGCATCTCTATAACTCCTATCAGTAGGAATTTCAGACACGTTTACTATTTGATATGGTTTTCCTTCAGGTACATTTTCTGCCAATCTTTCGAGAGATGGGCAGTGTGTTGATGGCACTAAAATAGTGACTCCACCATCATCATCTGGATAAATCACCCTTTTGTCGTAAACTCCATCTACTCCAGGCATAATACCTTCAAACTTTTTTATACTTATCTATTTATTTTAATCAAACTCTAAAATTTTGTCAAGTTTAATCAAAGACAACAGCAGTGACTACACTTTCATCACCGGAGTGGTTGGAGTCGTTGTTTGTCCAAATATTAAACCCAGATGAATCCATGGTTCCACCACGACCATATCCATCTTTAAGAGAATTGGACATTACATATCCATTTGCTCCTGATATTCCCAAAGCAGCAGCATAATTACCATTAGACAGACTATTAGAAAAATTAACAAAATATTTTCCAGTGCCTTGATCACTAATAGTATTTACATTAAAGTCGTCACGGATAGAAACTGTTCCAGAGCCATTGAAGTTGACCCATGCTTTAGCAGTATTATCAGATGTTAAAGAACCACTAAAACTATTTGCAGTTAAAGTGCCGTTTACGGTGAGATTACCACTGCTATCAAGTACCATATGTGCAGAACCAGCATATCCAAATTGCAACTGAGCACTATTGTTTGCAGCAATACCATAATAATCACCACCAACGAAATCGCCATTAGCACCATCTAACCAAAGGAATGCTCCATTATTACTTTCTTGGAACAGCAATCCAGAGTTATTATCAGTAACTCTAAAATCACCAGCAGTAACATGCACTCTACCAGCAGAAGTTATACGAAGTCTTTCTGTACCAGCAGTATCAATTCTAAAATAATCACTAGTATGATTATATGAAATTCTACCTCTATTGGTTCCATCAGTATCAGTGAACATGATATGTCCCTGTCCAGTATTAGAAGCAAGGAACTCAATCATTGCACCATTACCACCAGAATTATCAAGTACTAGTGTGGTATCACTATTACCTAGTGTTGCACCAGTAGCACCATCATTACCAACGATGTGCAATGGTCTTTCAGGAGTAGTAATATTGATACCAACATTACCACCAAATGGATTTATTAATAAGGGATTAGCACTGTTATCAGATGTATCATAACACTGAATACCAGTAGAACCACCAGAAGCACCAATAGCACCAAATGCAATTGCTTTTGTTTGCCCCTGTCTTGTTTGATTAATATTAAGTGCTAATTTATCACTATTAAGTTCTGATAGATTTGCTGCAGTCCAACTTTCATTACATTTTATCCTATGACCACCACCAGAAGTTATACGAAGTCTTTCTCCCAGACTTTCATTATGTGAAGTATAAAAACTTAAAGATGTGGACTCACTATTTTCCGATACATTTTCATGATTTGCTATGATACCAGCACTACATCCATCTGTTGAGTGGAGTGCTCCACTAAACATTACACCAGATCTAGAGTCATTAACATTATTTGATGTCTGCAACAATAGTGTTGCAGCAGCTCTTAAAGTACCATGGTCTGTGATTGCTGTTGTTGGAGAATAACTGGAAACATGAAGTGGTGCTAGAGGGTCAACGTTACCATATGCATCAGTTCCGATAGCAACATTACCAGCAGAACTTATACGAAGTCTTTCTGTTGGTGATGATGCTCCATCGGCAGTAGTGAAGAACAATAGACGCCCCGGCATATCATTTGATCCAGGAGTGCCATCTATTTGCGCGGAAATTCTTGCAGCTTCGACTTCATCTGTTCCGTCGTCTGCCTGCCAACTCAGGTTTCCGATAGTCGAACCGCTAGATCCATTATCACGTCCAAAAATAAACGCACCGTTGCCATTAGTTGCGTAGCAAGAATAAGCCGCATAAGAACTACCTTCTACCTGTACGTTGGCAGACAAAGTACCTGAAAAGAAATCGGTTCGTGCAGTGTCAGTACCAATTACTACACGACCACTTGAATCTATACGAAGTGCTTCATCACCACCAGTCTCTACTGTAAATGTATCAGCAGCAGCAAATCCAAATTTGGTGTCTGTATCTCCATTATGAGTTATAAAATCGTCAATCGTGTTAGGTCCTGTAGGTCCAGTGGAACCAGTAGCGCCTTGAACACCTTGATGTCCTTGAGCACCTTGAACACCTTGGTTTCCTTGTGGTCCTGTGGGACCGGTAGAACCCGTTGGTCCACCAGCACCCTGGACACCCTGATTACCTTGAGGTCCAGCAGAACCAGTGTCGCCTTTTGTTCCAGTTCTGGCAAAAGTTACAATAATATCTTCACTATTACTAAATGAAGTTGCACCAGAAACATAAGATACACTTACCTTATGATAACCAGATGCTTCTGTGTTTGTACCACTAATTGTGAATAGAGCAAAGTCTGCTGCGTTGAGTCTATTAGATACTCTAACGTGACCTTTGACTGTTGACGTTGAATCGTCAATTGTTCTTAAGAATGCTTGGATATCATTACCGCCATCATCTTCATCATCAATATACATTTCTGTCGCAGAGGACAGTGTGCCATTATTGAATCTTAAGTTTCCTTGTCCAGGATCAGAATCTGTTGTTGTAGTGCTAAATGTATAATCAAAAGTGGCACCACCGAAGTTTCCATCAGCACCTTGTACGCCTTGATAACCCTGAGGTCCTGTTGAACCCGTTGAACCACCGGAACCTGAAGCACCCTGAACACCTTGAGCACCCTGTACGCCTTGATTGCCCTGTGGACCTGTGGAACCTGTTGAACCACCAGCACCTGTGGCACCCTGAACACCTTGGGCACCCTGTACGCCTTGATTGCCCTGTGGTCCAGTAGGACCTGCTACACTTGAATTTGCACCTGTAGCACCCTGAACACCCTGATGACCTTGTGCACCTTGAACACCTTGATGTCCTTGTGCACCAGGATCACTACCTCTTGTCCAGGCAGTGCCATTAAATGTAAAAGTTAACCCATTTGCTGAGTAAGTGTCACCATTGCTAGGGTTCGCAGGAAAATTTAGTGCTGCCATTATCTACACTTTTTTGAGTATTTATTAAATCAAATCAAATCACATCAGCATCAGACCGTCAAGAAGGTTTTGTTGGCCAGGTAACTCCCGAAATACCTGGTTTTGAGGTGTTATCTAACACTGGTGTAGCAGTGCTTGGAAGGTCTCTAAGTGCCTGACGATATGTTTTCCATGCATCAGACATTGTTACATCAGAGTTTGCCATCCAATCACTTTCTGCCAACAGTTTATTTCTATAATCTCTCAACCTTTTCATTGGTTCTTCTGATTGAAGTCTTGCTATTTCCGAATTTACTTCTTCTTCTGTTGGTTTTGTTTGTTCTGTATCTTTCCACTCTATCCCACCATAATAACCCCCACGAATAGTCCATTTTGATCCTGGTCTTAAGTTTTGAAGTGCTTTTCCAATCATCCTGAAATCTCCATTAGTGTCAAAGAGTAACCATTAGTTACCTGTTCAATTCCCGTTCCACCCCATCCAGATTCCCCAATCTTAACTGGTGCAGTACTACTTGTATAAAATTGTTCTATAGCAAGTTTATAAGTTATTGATGAAGTGGTGTTTGGTTCATCAACTAAAATACCAGTTATTTGATATGTTCCATTGAAGTTGCTCGCAGCAGCACGGTTGTCAGTACCAAAAGCTTGGAATGTTGCTCTACTGTTGCTATTTTCATCCCTTCCAAGGCGAATTTGAGTTGAACCTCTATACGCTATGAATCCCCATTCCCGTCCTTCAGTGCTTTCCTGAGCTACGTTACCAGTGTACATGAATAAAATTTTACTTGATGAAGATGATGGAGTAATAGTTGCTGAAATAATATCAGCATCTGAACTCGTCTCAATCTTCGTAGTACTAAACTCGTGTACTGATTGTATGATACCACCACTGGCACCACCAGAAAGTCCACTTCTTGGAACTATACTATCTACTTTAATTTGACTCATTGTTAATCTCCAAAAATTATAACGCTGGTCATTGCTTTGTTCGTATAACCTGCGTCACTTGTCTTTGTAATACGGATACGTAAGGCACTCGTAGTTGGAGTAGATCCTCCGTGCTTCGACACAATTGATTCATGACCACTGTCTCCGTCTGAAGAATTAATTCCAGTAAAGGCATAGTTTGCGTTTGGCATTGGATTGGTGAAATTGATAGTATACTGTCCCGTATCATGATCAGTAATTGTACTTACATTATAGTCATCGTAAATGGAGACTGTGCCGGTGCCATTAAAGTTCACCCACGCTTTTGCTCTACCTTGCTGAATTTCTTCTGCTGTTGAACTTGCACCTCCAGAAGTATTTTGTAAATTGTTTACTTTTATAGTGCTCATAATTGATTAGCGGAAAACCACAACAGAATTATGTTCTTCATCGCTTACGCTGCCACCCGTTGTAAATGTTCCCACGCGAACGCTTGTATTGACAATTGTGCTGTCCTCTCTTTGTGCCATCATGCGGTTTGGGTTCCCACTTTCAGAAGTCATACCAAGTACAGCATAATTAGCGTCTGTCATCGCAGTTGTAAAGGTAATTGTATAGTCACCAGTGCCGTTGTCAGTAAGTGAGGAAAAGTTAAAACTCTCTCTAATTGAAACCGTTCCTGTGCCGTTGAATTGAATCCAAGCCTTAGCAAGTTGACCGATCTCCGTGCCGGAGGTGTTCTTAAATGTCGGAGCACCGCTGCCCGTGTTTTGTATATTTGCTGCTACTAAAGTGCTCATAACTTACCAAGGATTATCGCCTAAAAGACTTGTGTCCCAAGATGCTTTGAGTTGATTAGTGACACTAGTAACACCTACTGTGTCAATAGTAATGTCAGCAAGATCTGTAGCATCACGAAGTGCCTGCTTAGCAGAGACAATATCTACCGTGCTTGCTCCAGTTTCTTGAGCTCGTTGAAAGTCAACGTCTTTAGCAGAAAGCAAAGGGTTACGCTTTTCGCGAATATGCTCTTTATGAATTTCTTTTGCTTTTGCTGTATTAATTCCAATATGTGCCATAATCAATCCTCCTCGTAGGTCCAGGCATTTCTAAAAGTTCTATCACTAGGAATATCACTAATATCAACCACTTGATATTTTCTTCCGGCAGGCACATCTTGAATCAATCTATCAATTGATTGGCAAGAAGGTGAGGGTACAATAATAGCAACTCCACCTTCACCATTATCATAGATTATTCTTTTATCGTAAACTCCGTCTACTCCAGTAACCATAATAAGTTAAAAATCTGATAACTTGGATTATTTATACATCAGATTACGGTGAAGGTTGCTCCACTGCTAATCGTAAGAGTGCTTCCCGATGCAATCGTGTAAGGTCCAAACACTCCACCGTTCAGTGAACCAGATAGCGTTTTATCAGAGTTTAACTCCTGATCATTAGTGTAAAAACCATCAGTCAACTGGATGTTAGTTCCACTTGGTGGGTTTGTAGCACCAACGGCACCTTGAACACCTTGGTTACCTTGAGGACCTGTTGGACCAGTAGGACCAGTGGGACCAGTGGGTCCAGTAGGACCTGTTGAACCACCAGGTCCACCAGAACCTGTAGCACCTTGAACACCTTGGTTGCCTTGGTTACCTGTTGGACCAGTGGGTCCAGTAGG
>Ga0209503_10000521_pt1 | contig 23107 bp, 29 predicted proteins | sample SouAtlMetagenome_2_FD_187448 | JGI IMG/M metagenome (GOLD analysis project Ga0209503, IMG submission 187448) | Marine eukaryotic phytoplankton communities from Atlantic Ocean - South Atlantic ANT15 Metagenome (SPAdes) (version 2) | ecosystem: Environmental > Aquatic > Marine > Oceanic | place... | reverse complement strand
GTTTAACGTTAAACTATCGGGGGGCAAATGGTTTAACGTTAAACTATCTTGAAGGAATGGTTTAACGTTAAACTACCTCGAGATTTTTGCATACGTATGCAAAGTTTCCTCCGGGCACCTCGAGTGTATTGGACTCTCGGTATCAACCATCTAAGGATTACGTTTCCGGCGGGTGGATCTACCTGCGATCCGATATGTTTGATTTTACCTCTTTTGTTGTTGCCCTATACATATAATATAGTGGTTCGGAGAGGCAAAGTCAACCTTTTTTTCAAAAAAAGAATCTAACAAAATCAATGACTTAGAATTTTTTTTGATCTTTTTTATAAGTCATTGATTTTAAAGGAAACGTTTTTCTTGCAATTGTTCTAGTTTGTGCTATATTAATATTATAAACAAAGAGAGGGTGATATGAATACTAAAGAAACACGTAAATTGGTTAGAGCTTATTGCGCAGCAAAGCAGCAGAATATCAGTCCTAGTACTTGGACAAACGCAGCAGCTCGCAGCGAGCAGCGGAACTTGGCTTTCAATTTAACATACGGTGTTAAGTTGGATGAAAGTGATTGCAGATACTTGCGTTGGATGACGCAGTGTAAGGAGGTGACGTTAACTACTAGCAGACAAGGTTTGGATTACTTGAGAATGACAGGAGTGGCATTTAATTAAAAAAAGAATCTAATGAAATCAATGGCTTAGAGATTTTTTTGCTAAGTCATTGAAAACAAAGGAAACTTTTTTTGTTTTTTTGGTTGACATTTGGGAAAAGAATTACTATATTATATGTATAGACAGAAACAATAAGTGAGGGCTTATATAAATGACAGAACGATTTGTATGTTTTAACGCTGAAGAAAAAGGCATCCGTGTAACCATTGAACACGAGAAAGCCGGTTGGTCGGACACCGTTGAGGGGTTGCACCAAATACTTGTGCAGAACGATATCCGCTTAGACAGAGACCGTTGTTTTTGTTCAAGCGATGTTGACTTCGCTAGTGAAGAAGGTTTCGCTAACGATGGGGATGCACACGCTATGATCAATTCAGCGTTTAACTATTACGCATAAAAAAGAGGTTGACACAGCCTCCGGGCTGTGTTATAACTAGACTAAGGGCAATTTAACAAGAGGGAATATCAAATATGGCAACTAGAGCTCGTATCGGACTAGAATTAGCAGACGGCACAATCACAACTTCATACCATCATTGGGATGGTTACCCAGCAGGCTTAGGCTTCAACTTGGTGAACAACTGGAACACAGCAGAGAAGATTGCTCCAGCTATTGCACTAGGTGACGCATCGCATTGGGCAGACACCATTGGTGAGAAGATAGACTTTGACTGCCGTGACAACGACAAGTATTACAGGCAGAACGTTTATTACAACCGTGACAGAGGCGAAGACTGGTTACATACTTCACCTATTGAATATGCTTCCTATGCAGTATTCGAAAAGACGTTTATGCGGAATCAACCCGCTGGTGAAGACTATGCTTACGTCTTAAGACAAGACGGCACATTCACTCAGCTTCATCCTTACTACGAAGAAGTCAAGCACGATGCAGAAGATTCAATCCGTGCTGACGCCGCAAAGATGCAGAGGTTGATTGATAAGGAGGCCGCATAATGCCCAATTGGTGTTCAAACACAATAACAATCACTGGCAGCGTTGAGACGCTGTCACAGTTGAAACCCGTGATAGAAGCAGGTGAAGGCTTGCTGAATGCTATCAAGCCAATGCCAGAGGCATTACGTGACACAACTTCTCCTACACCGCAGGACAAGCCAGTGGCAGTCATAGACGGACATACCAATTGGTATGATTGGAGTGTAGCCAACTGGGGTACCAAGTGGGATGTAGAATGCCACCTAGAGTTCATCGACAACGGTGACGGCACAGCCTGCATCACAGGTTGGTTCGACAGTGCGTGGGCTCCACCGCTTGAGGCAATGCAGAGTCTTGCTGACGATTGGGACTCGTGCTATATCGAACTCTACTATCACGAGTGTGGTATGGCGTTCGTAGGTTGCTGGGACTCGGAAGGTGGCGACGACTATTATGAATATGGTGACATCGAAGGCAGTGATGCAGTGGCAGCCGCTATCCCTGAATACCTAGATGATCATTTTGATGTATCTGGCCAAATAGCAATGTGGGAGGAAGAGAATGCAGACTAAGAGACCAACAGCTGACGAAGTTATGGACAAGCTCGACGACACACTGAAATCTATGGTAGGCGAGAGCTGGGAAATGATGAATATCGATATTGAAGACGGTGGTGTCACTATGACATTGTCATTTTGGGATATTGATACAGAATATGAAGATTCAGAATAAAAGAGGTTGACAACGGTTGCCCTGTGTGCTATAACATAAACATAGGGCAATACCAAAGAGGGCATTAATGGGTTATCGCATATTAAACATAGATCCGGAGTTCAAGGCAAAGTATACCAGCAGGCCCGGGCTAGAAGGTCCTTTCTTCTATGAAGGAAACCGTGTGCTGTACTATGATCCTGATTGGGGCGCATATCTTAATCCACAAACAGATAGATATCTCACATATGATGAGTATCACGAGGAGTATTCAAAATGGTAAAATTCGTTGTAACGACATTGAATTGTTTCATTGTAGGAACCATAATTTATCTTTATGGTATAGAAGTTGGTAAAAGTCGGCAAGTTTCGGTTGACTTTCAAGAGCAGATCAATTATGCTGTATATAAAGCTATCGCGGAGGGGTTGGAATGACTCATACATTTTTTGAAAAGAATTCAAATTTTATTGTAGAAGAAACACGTAAAATTGATCAGTTCGATGTTGAAATCGGATTTGCTGAAGATACTAATCAACTAGAGTTGGTATTTGATCCATCAGAGGACTATTACAACGAGTTGGTTGAGAATATTGCCAACGGTGTTTGGCGACATATGATCTGTCGTGTGCAGGCCAAGTATGATAACAAGGTTATGGGCGAAGCATATCTTTCGAGCTGTGTTGCAGAAGACCCAGCCAAGTGGATGAAAGCAGAAATAGAATACGTAGACGACTTGATTGACGAAGCAGTAGACGAAGCTCGCAATGAAGCGGTTCGTATGCTAGATATCTTGAAAAAAGATTTTTTAGGGGTTGACATCGCATCATAAAGATGCTATAACTAAAATATAAATTAACAAGAGGGTCATATGCAAGAACTAATAGAAATTGTAGAAGATTTAGAAATGATCGAAACTGTAGGCGTTGACAGCCCCGGGTTCGAGCATATTATGAACAAGTGGGTGTCTCGCAAGGCAGATGCTGAAGCTGAGATGGAACGTCAATTTGAAATGGAGTTTTAGGTCTCTTAGCTCAGCTGGATTAGAGCAAGTGCCTTCTAAGCACTAGGTCGTAGGTTCGAGTCCTACAGAGATCACCAAACAGAGGGAATAAAGATGGCAAGCTGCCCAAGATGTTTTCAAGAGAAAGAAATGTTCGCAACTCGTTGCCCACACTGTGTGGCAGATGTTCCGATCAACAATCAATTGAATCACAGTCTGATTACCACTATATTAATTTGGATTGTAATTTTTTTCGTATTATTTTTTCTTTTCGGTTGACAATTGCGCAGAAGATGTTATACTTTAGACAAATGAGGAAACAAACAAATGAGGGCTATGGATATGATGATGTTTGAAGAAGGCACGTTTAAATTACGTGGTAAAGAAGTGAGTGTGGCAGGTCAGACTCTGCCAGTAGTAGAAGGTTATAAGGTTGGTGTACGCGGCGGTTACGTGACTGTGGATGGTAGTGCAGTCCCCGGCTTCCCAGACAGAAAGATAAAGGTCATGGTGTCGAGTGCAGATAGTGTTAAAGCTGACTCCGTAGCCGCCGCTGGGGCAGACAAAGAAACAGATGCGCAAGCGGTTGAGCGCATTAGAGGACGCTTCAAGATGCTGGGCGAGATGACCAAAGCAGTGCGAAAAGGTGATGTGCGAGCTATGATCGTATCAGGACCTCCAGGTGTTGGTAAGTCACACGGTGTTGAAGAAGTACTTGAGCGGTACAAAACGTTAGAGCAGCTCGGCGGTAGAAAGAACCACGAAGTTGTAAAAGGTGCAATGAGCCCAATAGGACTCTACTGTAAACTGTACAAGATGGCTGATGCTGGTAACGTTGTGGTGTTTGATGACTGTGACAGCATATTCAATGATGAACTATCGTTGAACATACTAAAGGCCGCTTTGGATAGCAAGAAGAAAAGAACTATCCATTGGAACACAGACAGCTTCAAACTTAGGAACGAAGGTGTACCTGATAGCTTTGACTTCAAAGCCAGCGCTATCTTTATCACCAACCTTAAGTTTGATAAGGTAAAAGGTAAACTTAGAGAGCATTTGGAAGCTCTTGAGTCAAGGTGCCACTATATGGATCTGACTATTGATTCAGAACGTGACAAAATGTTACGTATACGTCAAGTGGTGCAGGATGGTATGTTGAATGCATACAAGCTCGCAGAAGAAGTGAAGAAGGACATTGTTAACTTCTGTGATGATAACAAAGGTCGCCTACGTGAACTGTCATTGAGAACAGTACTTAAGGTGGCAGACTTAGCAACGGCTTTCCCAGATGATTGGAGAGCGTATGCAGAGAATACCGTGATGCGTCGAGCATAGCCCTCACCGCTCCGCTACACGGTAGGAAGCAAGCAAGCCCTCACGCTCTGCTTCCACACAGAAGCAGCTTGGACCGCCCTCATCCAAGCTGCTTCACCTTGAAAAAAAGATGAAAAAAAGATTTCCTTTAAAATCAACAGGTTAGCCCACCAGATCCGCTAAGTCATTGAAATCATTAGAGATCTTTTTTTAAAATAGGGGTTGACTTCTGGATCAAAGGATCTTATATTATATGTATAGGGCAAACAAATTAGAGGGAACAATGATTAGAATTTTCAACTCAGCTCACTATCATCAAACTGGTGAAGAGCGTTTTATCAATCTTTCAGATGTGAACGTAGTAACACAGGGCATCTGTGAATGGACATCAGCGCCTTACATACTGTTTGAGCACAGTGACTTTCCTTTAGGAGCTCTAAGAGCTGAATACAAAAACAATAATTGGGAGTGTGATTTAGACTAATGGCATATTATATCTACGAAGTATCGTCAACTTACATTATGGGCAAAACGGATCGGAACGGTGTTACCTATCCTGACCATAGAAAGTCATACAAGTCAATGGGAGCTGCAAAAGCGGCATTGACAAGGATCATCAAGGCAGAGGGACTATTGCCTACAGATCCTAACTACGGTGAATTCCGTTACGCAATAGCAGCCGATGGTTACTTCCATCAGAACATTGAGAAGCAAGTCAAGAAGAAGAACTTGATGACCGGTGGGGAGTTTATGGAGCCTGCAAACCGTCCTTACTATTGTTCACCTAGTTCCGAAACATATTGGAGCTCATAAAAAAAGATTGAAAAAGATGCATTTAGGGGTTGACAACGATTCCTAGATGCACTATATTAAGTGTATAGGGCAAACAGACAGAGGGCAAAATGTCAACAGATTTAGTAAGCAGAACAAAAAACGTATCAATGACACGCTTCTTCGGAGGCAAAGGTCGAGGCGCTTGTGTTCAATTAACCATACGTAGAGATTCAAATAAGCCACGTCATACAGCAGATCTTTTCTTTGATTCAATATCAGTCACAAGAAAAGAAGCCAAGACACTTGCGGCAGACTTGTTGGCTTTCGCACAATCCGAAGAGAAGGAGGACTATTAATGGTAGATCAAGATCAATTCCAAGACGATCCTAGAGACTATGCACTGGAGATCGCAGAGTGCGTAACCGACCACGAGACGCTGCTGATTGCTGCTCTCAAGTATATGAGCCACGATGACGTTAGAGATATGTTGGATGCAAATGAATTGTCACCAAGATTCTTATGTGAGGAGGAAGAACTTGTACCAGATTGTTGATTACGACACTGGTGAAGTCGTGGGCTATGCTAGTAGGAAAGCAGATGCGGTTGCGCTGCTGAATGCTGCGGGTCGAACTTTAATTGCAAAAAAGATGAAAAAATCATAAGAAAAGTTTCTTTAGATATCAATGACTTAGTGGACTGGAGATATAAGTCATTGATATCATTAGAAACTATTTTTAAAATAATGGTTGACTTTCGTATCAAGAACGACTATATTATATGTATAGGGCAAAACAAAAGAGGTGCTAAATGATTACTCAAAGACAAACTCAACAGATTATGTTCAAATTACGTTGTACAGCAGAACGTGATGCAAATGACATCATTGCTAATGCTGCCAGCCAACTAGCATTTGAACTAGAAACTCCTAATAGAGTTTCAAACCTCAACGACAAAGATCGTCAGCTTATTGCATACGCTTTTAAGAAAGACTATGCACCATTGAAGGAGGCAGTGTAATGCATTATCTATTGGCAATCATTCTTCCACCTGTAGCAGTATTGACAGCAGGGTTTCGTCCATTCAGTTTCATTCTAAGCATATTGTTGACAATGTGTTTTTGGATTCCAGGCATTATACACGCCATCCTTGTAGTAAATGAACGCAAAGCCGACAAGCGTATGGCTAAGCAAACCAAAGCAATTATCGCGGCAAATAAATCAAATTAGGGGTTGACACGCCCCACTTAATAGTGTAAAACAGTATTATAGAAAACAACAGATATGAGGGTATCAATGAAAACTTTAGAAGCTTTTGTAACAGAACAAAACAATTGGAACGCAATCTTCAAAATGCCTCCAATGACATTGCCACTTAGCCAAGCCAGTGTAACTGATCTAGCTAAGTCAATAGATGCTAAACTAAGCCCTGAGAACCTACACTGTGATGGAGAGATATCACGTGCAGAAGCTCAGCGCAAGTATAACCATCTGCATACAGTGTTGAAACAGCTGAGATCATATGCTGATAAGAATGGTATGACACTGCCAGAGATGTGGGAGGCTTAATTACATTAGGGGTTGACAGCGTACCCTAAACGCTGTATTATCTTAATATAGAAACAGTAATCAAAGAGGGCACTATGAATTACACTGTAGATCAATTAAAAGCAATCCTAACTGAAGCACACATCGTAGCCTACAAGGCAGCTGAGGCACACGAGGAACAGTACTACCCAGAGGGCGGTTGGGGTGCTTGTGGCTTTGCTTGGGTAAACATCTGGGGCATCAAAGGCAACACCAAGCTAGGTCGTACAATGAAGGCAGCGGGTATCAACAAGGACTACACTGGAGCCTACAGTATATGGAACCCCAGCAAGTATCCTACGCAGAACGTTAGCACACTAGAAGCTGGTGCGCAGGCTGCGGCTGCTGTATTCAAACGTTATGGCTTTGAAAAAGCATACGCAGGTTCAAGACTGGACTAAGTCTAAAAACAATTTAGAATCAAAGATAGCGGCTCAGGTCGCTATTTTTTTTGAAAAAATCTTTTTTTCGACCGGTAGGCGTAGTAAAAATTTTTCTTTTGTTTTCAGCAACTTAGCTTAATGGGGTCAAATTTTCACCACCCTGAATCTGTAAGTACTTCCCTATAATTTTTTGCGCAGCAAATTTTTTCCACTGTAGACCCATTTCGGACCTCACTTGACAGTGCATACACTTTAGTATATAATATGTGTATGAAGTATACAGTTCAACAGAGTGCGTGTGGTTACCGTTGGTATGTCGTGTGTGGGCGTACTATAGCGTTGATAACGCACGACAAGCGTATAGCGCATAATTACGCAAAAGAACAAAATCTCACCAATAACGAGTAGACGCTAGTCCAACGAGTTATCGAGTTCGCGAGATACTGCTCAGTGATATATACTGTATGTACACTGTGTTACTAGCGTTAGATCCAATCTCTCAATTAGGTTTAGTATTTTTACTGATATTCATATTAATAATGTGTGGAGTATTTGACCCTGATCACTGGTAAATATTATTATGAATTCATACTTTGTGCATATACATCGTACATCAGAGGATCCATTCAATTATCCACACCTGGGTAAAGTACAGTTCTTCAAGGTAGAACTAGCATATCACGGATTCTCAATATTGGAACATCCAGATTATCCCGGGCGCCATAGAGCAAGGTTCTTAGCTATGCACCGCAAAGAAAGCATATGGAGTTACATAAGTCTACGCTATTTAGATGTACACTTTACTTGGAGAAAAATTCTTGCAGCAAGCAGCTAAAGCTGCGGTCAGAAAAATGCGCTTAACCGCAAGCGGCTGTTTTGGCGGCGCAGACCTTTCAGGCTTTCGGGCTATTCCGCGATCTTATCGCTAAATACCTCGGCGGCATACACTATCGGTCCCAGCGGACACTCGTCCATTGGTCTATCACATAGTGATTAGTACTAAATAAATCAGCGCTGAGCGCACCTGGTGTATGCCCAATTATCACATTTAAATGGCGTAAAATTAATAACCGTGTCATACGGTGTGTAACGACACGTCATACGGTAGCTAACGAAGCGGTGACTACAAAAACGGTGTTATTGTGTGGTTGTGTACTACGTGTGCTCTAACAGAATTTTGCTACAAAATCTTCGTAACTTGTATCTAATACAACTTGGAATGTGTAGCGTGATTGATCTGTGAAGTTGTTTGCAGCGTGCCATATATCTTGATTGAATATCAACCAGTCACCAACGGGAAAATTGTGTACGCCATATATTTTGCCATCTTCCCAAAGATGTTCTGTAGGAGCATATATTTGTCCTGGACCAGGCAATGGTAGATACAGCACACACCAACGCAGTGGTGTATCTCTGTGTGGATGCATACAACTACGAGGTTGTATTCTTGAAAAGTTAGGAGGATCACCTGCTGTTGCTAGATCGCCTATACGACTGCGTATGCGTTCTAATTGGTTCAGCATAGGTTGGTGATACTGTACGGGTATATCGTGTACATACTGTATGTCTATATACTTGCCTGGCGGCCCATACTGTCCACTCCAGTCTATGCTTTCGCATATGTCGTAAAGTTCTTGTACTTCTTCTGGTGTGCTTTTTAACCAAGGCACCCAACGTTGACAGTGTTGAGCAATCTCAGGTATCCAATCAGGTTCGTCAATAACTTCGCTTCTATCCATTATGACTTCACGGTTACGCATTGATTCAAACCACGTGGGAGGAAATTTACCTACACCTACTTGTTTTTTACGAGTGCCTGTGTAACGAGTTGCTCGCCCAGATGTGCCACGCCATACTTTGTTCAATGCAGTTGTTCTCAGTTTTTCATTATATTCTGGCATTGTTTTTTCCTGGTATTATTACATTCTGCTTACGCAAGTAATTATCATAGTTGCTTAGTCTAAATTCTTTTCTGTGCAAAACTCTTACATCGTTTTGATCTTGTGTTATTCGTGGATCTCTTTGATGCAGTGTTATGATTTGATCCATTAGCACAATATCACCAGGTTGCCAATAATGCACATATTTGTATTCATCACGGAATGCATTTGCTCTAATCCACGCATCAACATCATCATCACCATTGTGTGTATGATCATTCAAGTAATGAAAGTAGAAGCCTTTTGTACCTGCTGAATTTTCTTGCAAAAACCACAGCCTGTATGGTCCAGTGTACTGATAAAACTGATAGTCGTGTTTTGTACCTTGTAAGCTGTTTTCAATACCACTGCTCCAATTGTGATGTGTTTCTTTCCAATTGTAATACAAGCCTTTCAGTCTGTGCAATTCTTCATCAGTGAATGTTTCTCTACAACGTGCAGTGTTCAAGAATTCAGTAGTTGTGCCTTCACAGTGTTCCCATCCTTGCAGTCCAACTCCGTCTGCTTGATCATAACTGTTGATGTTGCTGTGCCACGCTAGTGCAGCACCAGCAAAGATACCTGTGGCTCTTTTCTTTTTGTTGCGTTTGCCTGTAACACGCTGCACAGGAAAAAGGTGCTTTTTATCTTCATAAGATTCAGGCCAAGGATATCCATCTTTGACCAGCAGTTTGTACCTTACTATATTATCAGCTTCATATCTTTCTTCTCCACTGACGTACCAATTCAAATGAAATGCATTATGTATGCTGTTCTCACTGCACAAACCCTTTTTTCCATAACCTATGCTGTGTATCATTCTTCCGTATTCATAGCTGCTGGGTTCTTGATTGCGGAATACAACTATTAAATGTTCAAGTAACAGTTGTCTTATTTGTGCATAGTCATCAGTGGTGAGTTTGCGTATGTCTTCAAGTATTTCAATACCTGTTTTATTTTCTAAATATTGCCATTTCATTCGCTGTCTCTTGATACTCTGCCTGGTATAATTACATTGTTCTTTTGCATCCACATATCATAGTTACTGAGTCTAAATTCGTATCTATGCAATACTCTGTGTTTAAGTATTTCTGGATCGTGCTGTCCACGTTGATGCAGTGTGAGTAGTTGATCCATCAAAACAATATCACCCGGTTCCCACCAATGCACATACAAGTATTCATTGTTGAAATAATGATCATACACTGTGTTCCATAGGTCGTCAACATCGCCAAACAGTTTAGCACTGTTCAGTGGATTAAAAAATATACCTTTTGTACCCGCTTGATTGGTTTGCAAAACCCAAGCACGGAATCTACCAGCACCCCAATTCATTCCTGCCTTTTGTACTATATCTATTTCAGGGCTCCATTGGTCAGGAGATATTTGATACTCACCGTATGCAGTGTGCAGTGCTTTCAGCAGTTCAGGATCCATATCAGCCCTACAACGTGCAGTGTTTAAAAATTCAGTGCTTGTGTCTACACATCCTTCCCAGCCTTGTAAACTAACACCATCTGCCATACGTATACCATTTAAGTTACTGTGCCATAATAGTTTGCCTTTGCCAAATATACCTCCAGGTACTTCGTCTTTGTCTTTTTGTCCAGTAACACGTTGTATAGGAAATCCAATAGGATCGTCTGCAAAATCTTCAGGATAATTATATTTTCTTCTATACCATTCAGACATTTTACCTAAACTGCCTTGTCCTCCATTTGGATCAGGCTTGTAATATTCTACCAATCGTTCTGCATTGCCATTCCAAAAACAACTTTCTTGATTACTAATGCTGCCTTCACTTGCTACACCTGTTTTACCATAACCAATATTGTGTATCAGTTTTCCATATGCATAAGTATCTTTTGGTTGATTTTTAAAAACTACTATTAGTTTTGTCATTAACCATTCACGTATTTGTGCATAATCATCTGTGGTTAATTTTGTAATGTCTACATCTTTTACTTGCCAAGCATTGCCTTGATCTATTGGTTCTATATACATATTCAATCCTTAAATTCTAATTGCATCAATGTTTGATCTAACTTACCAAAATTATACAAGTGTATTGGATTATCTCGTAAGTCTTGTACAAATTTTAGTGTGTTAAAACCTTTTGAGCTTACATATTTTATTCCAGCTAGATTACCAACTGCATACGCTAAACTATCTAATAGTCCACATAGTTTTGCATACTTGTATAAACCTTTGAGTGTACAATTTGTAGGTACACCATAACGTGTTTTCTCTTCCCACTGATTGAGTGTTTTCGGATTAAAACACAATTGACTGATACCACCTTTGAAGTGACTGTACTTTGTGTATTGCATCATACTGTATTGTTCACTTTGTGGATATACTCCGCAGTACATATCAAATCCATAATCTTGTATTGCTTCTTTGACTTCATAAAATGTTTGATATACTTTGCCATCATATGTGCTGCCACCGATCAACAAAACTTTATCAACACCTGCCTTACGCATTGCTATACAATTTTCGTGTAGTTCGCTTTCTGTTTGTAAGTTACGTGCGCCAATATGAGCAACGGCTTTTGCACTGCCTGCTTGATCATTTAGTGCTATCGCTGCATCTTTGACTACACTTAAATTTGTTTTAGGTAAGTGTGTTACACTTACTGAAGTTGCTGTATCTACAGCATATTGGCTGAGTTTTTGTTTTGGTGTTTTTTCTACGCTAATGTCCATACGTTACTCTTGATAAATGTTTTTGCGCCACTCACTGAAAGTCCAGAGTTTTGCATCTGTACAATTTATATAGTCAGAATTATTCTGATGACGTACTACTCCTGAACCACTTACTATATCTCCATCTCTATATGTAAACGGACGTTGTATAGTAACATCTACGTATTCACCATAGTTAGTACCCAAGGTAAGGAATGTAACGTAGCGTCCATTCTTGCCGCGGAAAGTTCTACCGTTGGCTATGATGCCTGCAAAGTTTACACGTTCAAGATACTTTTGTTGTACACCAAGTCCTTGTGGAAAACCACGGTGCCACCAGCCTGGCTCTGTTAGGATATCTCTTCTGTGGGCTTCTGTTTGATACACCCATCCTCTATAACTTCCTTGGCAGTGTTTGAGGTTTGCTCTCCAGAATTCTTCTGGGTTGTGTGCTTTTTGGTAGGCCAAGGCCCATATAAGTCTTCCCAAATTAACGGCGTGTGCCCTACACAAACCAAAACCGGATAGTTCCTGCAATGCAGCCATAGCTTGTGCTCGTTTTGGATTGTTTCCCATTCTTTCCACAAACTCCAGAATTTTTTCATCGTGCTTTTTAGCGAACGCCCTACGATACGAATCAGCTTCATATGCATCTACTCCTATAATGCTACTTATGATTTCAATAGCATCGTCTTCGAATACAATGCTATCTTGTAATGTTTCTTGTGACCAGTCTTGAAATACTGCTGCTTTTTGTCTGCCGCTCATAGCAACAGGTCTTACCATTGCTGTAGCAAACACACAGTCGTATACTGACTCTGGTTGTATTGCTCGAAACAGTCTACGCATAGCCGGTGATTCACCTTGTGTAACACCCAGTACATCGCCTCTAGCAAGCAATGCTGCTGCTTGGTCGTCATACTCTGGATAGTCTTCCAATGCTGTATGCGGGTCTATTTCTAGTAGTTGTGATAAGCCTCTGTTGGCTAGTATGTCAACTTTCAAGTGCTCTAAGTCTTCGACTTCGTGCTTGTCTAATAGTATTTGATTGTCTTGTGATATAAGTGATTTAGGTAGTTGCCTTGTAAACATTACGATTCCTCCACAGTGTTTTGATATACATCTTTTCTTGCCTAATAGTTTTCTTTCAATACGTTTTGCTTCAATAGGATCTACTCCTACTGATTCGTATGTAAAGCCTCTAGGAAGTCTACCTGTGGCGCCCAAGCGTTTGGCCGCTTCGCGTCTGGCACTCTTTGGTTTGTACGTGACATAGTTGCTTAACCTTGCCGTTTTGCCGGGCCACTTTTTGAATATGCGATTCATTACTTCTGTTTGTCGCCAATGTTCAAAGTCGATATCAACATCCGGCAGGTCATCACGGAGTGGGTTCATAAACCTCGCCACAGGAATCTTCCACTTGATGGGATCCACGTCTGTTATCCCAAGCAAGTAACATATAAGACTACTGCCCGCCGATCCACGTGTCATATGTTTAATATCGGTGGTGAGGTCTATAATGTCGCATATTTGTAGGAAGTAATCTGTGAAGCGTAGGTTAATTATTAACTCAAACTCTTCAACAAGTCTCTCTTGATATTGTTTACCTTCTGGTATTTGCCTTTTAAATCGTGCGAGTAATTTTTCAATGTTTTCTAAATCTGTTGTCATTGTATGCCTCTTGTAGTTTTTTTATATGCCTGGTGCTTTGCAGCACGTTTTATTTAGCATTGAAAAAACTTAGGCAGAAAATTATGAACCAAGTTTATTTAAAAAGTTTCTTAGTTCTGCTGTGTTTGCTTCTGCTTTGATTTTGCCAACAGTATCGCCTTCACTTGGATCTTCTTTTTCAACTGCTGGTGTGCTATTGCCACGCTTGATTTGATCAAACACAGTTGATTTACGTTTCTGAAACTCTTGATATTCTTCATCCTCACCCAAGTCACGTATGCGTAAACTGTCTACATCAAACTCTAAATCAATCTTTTGTCCTACACCCGAACTGCTTCTAGTCTTCATAAGTTGTATTTGATATCTACCACGCTCACGCATTGCTCTACTTGTAAAGATACCAATCAAATTATCAGCAGTATTAATCTTAGATATACCACCGGATATGTGGCTGTGGTCAAACTCAATCTCTTCTACACTGCTTCTATTCAACTGCGATGCTGTTACAAAAACTGTGTTAAGTTCCATTGCCAAGTTACGTAGTTCTTCTGATACATACTTGTCTTTTACAAACAAGTTCTCTGCTGAAATCTTAACAGCATTTGGATGCATCAAATCTAAATAATCTACAAGCACAACATCAAGTTTGCGTCCTGTTTTGATTTCATATTCTTTAATGTATGCACGTAAATCATTTGCATTTTTACCTGTGGGCATATATTTTACTTGTATTGCTCCAGACTTCTTGCCAATCATTTTTACTTTCATTTCAACATCATCAATGCTTTTAAAAATATCTCTGCTTGGAATATCTGTAACCATACTGTCAATACGCATACTAACCAATGCTTCACTAAGTTCGAATGTAAGATATAAAACATTCATTCCAGCCATTGCCCAGTTAACACCCATATTGGCTAAGAACAAACTCTTACCACTACCACTACCACCTGCAAATATATTCAGCTCGCCTCTATTGAATCCGCCAAATAATTTTTTATCTAACGCTGGCCATCCTGTGCTAACTTGTCCGTTATTAGTCTTAATACCTTCTAGTCTTGCTCTTGGATCTTGCCAATAGTCTGTACCTAAATCTTTTGTCAAACCAATCTGTACAGCATTTTTAACCAAGTCTTCACAAGCACCATATTGTCCATTTTCAAGCAAGTCGGCACTCTTAAGAATTGCTGCTTCAAGTGCTTTGTGTTTACTAAATGTTTCAAAGTCTTGTAACAACCAGTCATAATGATTTTCTTGTAATTGTCCTGGATCTTTTAAGTTGCTATCAGTTGCAGCATTTAAGATATCAAATGTTGGAAGTGCATTATGTTCTTCTACATAGTCTTTGATAAACTTTGCACAGTCTTGTAAACGTCTATCAAACGTTTGCGGATCAAACACACCTTGACAGCGTACAAAGCTTTGTGCATCTGTCATAAACATTTCTAAATATACTTTTTGTATATCATAACCATAGTCTGTGTTTTGTCTAGTTGTCATTATTTTTTATTTCTTTCACGTGCGTTTGTGCTTTGAGCTGTCCACAAGTTTTACAATATCTAATTATAACACGGAATACAAAATTGTCAACTTTGATATTCTGTTCGTAAGAACCTTGTATTACGTTGTGGCAGCAGCCTTGCAATATACTTTTACTCCATAATGTTTTGCAAACTGTACAGCATCAAGCTCGTCGTTTACAATAGGTTTACCTTTTATGTTAAGGCTAGTATTTAACAGTATTGGACAACCTGTTTCTTCATTCCAGCGTTCTAACAGTTTTCTAAAGCCCAAGCTTTGATCTGAAGAAACTGTCTGTACCCTACTGGTGCCGTCCCCGTGGATAATTGCAGGTAATCCAGGATCTGTGCAATTTGCCGTGTATTGCATAAATGGTCCCGTGAACCCGTCAAAGTAATCTTTTGATTTTTCTTCAAGTACTGCTGGGGCGAAAGGTCTGAAAAGTTGTCGCTTCTTAATGTTGTTGACTCTGTCTTTAATGTCTGGTCCTCTAGGGTCAGCAAGGAGGGAGCGGTTTCCAAGAGCTCTAGGTCCGAACTCAGCCCTACCGTTGGCAACACCAACAATACCAGTAGTAAGTAATTCTTGTAATGCTTCTTCAACTGGATAATCTCCTTCTATGTTATGACCAAGATATGGACCCGGCCATTTTATATGTTGTTTCCAATGTGCTAATGGAGCACCAATAGCACTGCCTGCATCACCAGGGTTGGGCATAATCCACGCATCATTCCAATCGCTACGTATCACGCTATTAGCAGCACAGTTTAATGCACACCCACCCATTAAAACAAGGTTACCCGATGGTGATTTACGTCTAGCCCAGTCGCTAATGTACTTTAATATATGCACATATATTGATTGTACAGCAGCCGCTATATCCATAATATCCTGTGGGGTATTTAGTTCTGGTCTCCACCACATACACCCTCTATGCAAATTATGTTTTAATTTTACCTTGGGTCTACCTTTTTCAGTCATAGGGTAGAAAAATTCATCTAAAATTTCTTGTTCAAATCTTTTAGGGTCACCATATGCTGCCATACCCATAAGGATATATTCGTCTTCTTGAGGCTTTAGTCCTAGTCTTTGCGTGAATGCCGAATACCATAATCCGACTGAATGGGGATACCATTGATTGTATATCCTCTTGAGACCTTTTTCTTTGTTTGCGTTCCAGATAGTGAGTGTATCAAACTCTCCAATGCTGTCGATAACAATAATGCAAGCGGCATCAAAAGGCGAAGTAAAATAGCCGGCAGCACCATGGGCAAGATGATGATCAGTATAACGAATAGGACTACGTATCCCATAAGATCGTAAATAGTTACTAATATTATTTTTGTTATAGTACGTCCATCCTTGACCTGCTCGAAGTTGCCTAAGAGTTTTGACAAGCGGTCTTTCATACCAAATAACTTCATCAGGCTCTCCCCATTTCCTGGCCTCACTTATTAATTTATCATTTAAATGTGCATCATTTTTTAAGCCACTGTATCTTTCACTGTGACTTGCAAACACTAGTTCTTTATTTGTAAAAACTGCTAGTGCCGCATCGTGACTATTGGCACTTATTCCCCAAGTTATCATTCGGTATTGTCAATTGCCTGCTGAATTAACTTTGCTGGTAAACTACATACCCAGATGTAAGGTACCCAAAATAAAATATTATATATAATAAGTTCTGTCATTCTTTCATCATTGCCTTTGTTTTGTTTTGTTTTTCGTGAACCATATCCCAATATTCATCATTTGTCAAACGTGGACGCTTTGCATCTTCTGCTTGCTTACGTTTTTGTTCTTTCATTGCTTGACGTATACCATATCGAAACCACAGCTTCCAAAATATAGGACCTGTAAGATCGCTGTGCATAATGTAATCTAATATTTTTTTCTTCATTTGTAAATAAACGGATCTCTTTTTTTAAGTTCTTTAAGTCTTTTTTTATACCGTATTTCTTCTCTTATTCTTGTGTACGGCCATATTAGTATACGTAAGAATTTTTTTATGTAAACCATTTTTTTGCCTTTAATCTAATTTTCAATGGACTGCTTTCGGCAGCACTAACTATACTGTATAAAGTATATAGCCTTCCATACTTTTCTACAGCTTCTCCGATATCATTTATTCCATCTGCCCAATCAGGTAGACTAACGTGCCAGCCTTTGTCTATAGCTTGTTCTACTAATTTACTGCCGGCTTTATCTCTATCAGGAACAACATATATATCTTTTCCTAGTCTATTCAATAGCAAAGCCTGAGCATCGCCAATGTCACTTCCTGTCAGTGCAGCACCTTCAACGTGTATTGCATCTAGCGGGCCTTCGCACAATATACAAAACGCTTTATTATGTCCTTGTTCATCTAAACCATACACAAAACCCGGTTGGCTATCAGTTAGATACTTTGGCTTGCTTTCCCCTACTGTACGGGCTGTATATCCAACTATACGCCCCTCATATGTAAAGGGTATAATCAATCTTTCTCTATAACCTAATTGCGGAGACCAATAATAATTTGTATCATCTAAGTTAAGATTACGTTTAGCCATATATTCTACAACAGCCATACTATGTTTATTAAAATCTTTTATATCTGTAATACGTATACTGTCTTCTGGCAAATGCACAGTACCAAATGTAGGCAACTCTACTTTACGTTGTTGTACTTCTACACCTTCATTTTCACGCATAACATCCAATGCTAGTTTTGTAATATCAGCATCTGGTGTGTTTAACCATTGTAATAATTTTTTAAATTTATAACTTAAATTACGTCCTGGTTGCCAACTTGCTTTGTATCCGCAATTGAAACAATGATAACTTACAGTGTCGCCTTCGTATATAACACCGCCCCGTCCTCTTGTGTCTGTATTTTCGTTATTATGCACACAACAAGGCGCATTAAAACTTGTCCACCCACTAGGTGTAGTTTTGCGCTTGCCAGGCAGATATAGGGTTAGGACGTCAGACACGATGCTCATACTATTATACTAGCATCGTACCGATACAATGTCAATCTTTTTCTATAAGACTCATTATTTCTGTATTTGTAATATCTTCTTTACCAAATAAACGCTGAGAAGCTAGGTCAGCATTTTTATAATACTTTCCAGACATTTCATCTAAAAAATCTTCTAAATGTCTTGAGTCTGGTATATTACTTTTAGATATCATTGCATTCACAAGATTAATATATCCTTGAACTTCTAGCATTGCTACTTGTGGATGTACACCATACTGTTGCATATATTCTATAGTGCTGGTTGACACACGACCGCCGTCCATTAAGTTACGATACATTAATTCAAAGCCACGTCTTACGTGATGTTGTTTTTCGCTGTCTTCGAATTCTTGTTCAGTCCAGTCTTCTACATTGTAATTTTCTTTTAGATTATTATATGCATTTACAAGTGTTGCAATATCTTTAAATGATCCATTTATCTTGCTTTCCATCATTTCGATACTTACAAATGCACTACGTAATTTTGCACTTGTAACTCCGTCGTCTGGATTGTCATCTAATTTTTGTTGAAGCTTTTCAATTCTTTTTAATGCCTTAGCGTGATTAACCTGAGCTTCTGCTAATGCCATTTTACGTTTTTCTGTTTCGGCAAGAACTTGTCTCATTACACGCATTGGAGATTGTCCATTGAGCATTGTTAGACTCATCATTGTGAGTGTAGACTGTGAATTATTCCTATCGAAATATTTTGTCTTTTGTTCTAGTTCAGGCAAAAATTCGTTTACAATAGCAACAGCCTGTGGATTAATTTTGCTTGATGAAATAGGTGTGATTCCAAATGTAACTGGATCAATCTGTTTTATTTCTGTACTAGATTTAGGTTTTGCAATTTCTGTCATACTGTACTTATAGACTAATATAAACTACGATACATTTTTCTGGTTAAGAAGCATTTCCTGACATTGCTTGAGCTCCTGTACCAACAGCTGTCATATCTCCAAAATCAGCAGCATCACCAGTTGTAGCAATTGTGATATAATTCATAGTATCTACTTGCACTCCTGTATAACCACCTATGAATACTCCTCGTGTATTGTTTCCTGTAGCTCCAATTTTATTTCTACCTGCATCAATATCTCCAAAATTAGATGCATTACCTGTTGTTGCTATCTCAACATAATTTATCTTTAAATTACTATTGGAAGCATTACCTCCGGCGAAACAAGCTCGTGTAGTACTTCCTGTACCTGCACAGTTAGTTCTACCTTCTTGTAAATCTCCAAAATCACTAGAACCTGAAGACAATGGATATGTAATATAAAACATTTGGGTTGAATAATTTATATCTGTAGTTCCACTATTGTTGTCTTCTCTACCACCAGCAAATATTCCTCTACTGCTATTTCCGTGAGTACCACCACTAGTCAAGTTTTGTGTACCATAACCACTATCTGTTGCATTGCCAGTTGTTTCGATAGTGACTACTTCAACATTAGTGCCTAAATTAGTATGTGATCCAGATCCATATCCGCCACCACCCCAAGGCCCACCTGCATAATATGCTTTAGTACCATCACTTAATCCCATTTGACTTTCTCTAAAAGTATTTGTTCCAAATGATGCACTGTTACCTAGAGTTGCTGTGGCTACATATTCAAGACTTCCGACTGTACCTGGGTATGGACCATGATACAAACAAGCTACTGCTCTATTACCATTTGATGCGCCTCTATCACAGTTGTAACTATTATTAACATCTTGTTTTTGTGTCATTGTGCCAAATGCCGCAGCGTTGCCAGTAGTTGTAATATCAAAGTATTCTATTCTTTGGCTATGATTATCACTACCACCATCTAATGAACTAGAAGCATTAAATATTACACCTCTATCTCCATAATTGTTTCCATTGCCAGCACCCGCTCCAGGAACTCCTGATACACCAGCAGCTCTTTCGTTACCACCTGTCAAGTCACCAAAGTCAGCAGCATTGCCTGGAGTGTCGATAGTAATGTATTCCATTGAGTCTAGAGCTACTCCGCCACTGCCTGGATTTACGTAACCGCCTAGTGTTACACCACGTTTGCTTGTTGCATCACTGGTCTGTCCACCATATGCTCTAGCTTGAGCTAAATCACCAAAGTCTAATGCATTACCAGGAGACTGTATTGTAATGTATTGTATTACAGTTGAATAGCCCGAAACACCACCTTGGAAAACACCGTATGTATTATCACTTACAGTTCCGGTTAGCATATTTGCAGTCGCACTACCAAATAAATCACCAAAGTCTTGTGCGTTACCTGGTGTAGCCATTGTGATATATTGTATCACATCTGTCGTCTGGGTACCGCCTGCAAATATTCCTCTTGTGGTATCATTAGTACCAGTAATATTTCCATCTGCTCCTAATAGGTCACCAAAATCTGTACCATTACCAGTTGTGGCAATAGTAATGTATTCAATACCATTTTGATAACCACCAGATGATGCACCTCCGGTTATTGCTTTTGTTCCATCTGCAACAGTTGCTCCTAGTGCTCTAGTAATATTTGTATCACCAAAATCTGTAGCATTACCAAGTGTTGCAAAAGCCCAATAATCCATAGTAGCATCGCCACCGCCGCCAATTCTAACACCACGTTCTCCATTACCGCCAGCACTACCGCCATTTGAGATCGTTGTTAGATCTCCAAAATCAATTGCGTTACCTGTTGATGTAATATCAAAAAATTGCATAATATTAGAATTGCCGCCACCTTGTTGTCCGCCAAGGGCCATACCTCTTGTACCCCACCACGGTGTTGAGCTGCCTCCGCCGCCTCCGCCACCGCCGCCAGCACTACCTGATACACCACTTGCAGTTCCTTTGGCTACGGTTAAATCTCCAAAATCTGTTGCATTGCCGGGCGTATCTATTGTAATGTATTCCATATCAACAACATAACCGCCTGAACGTTGTAAGCCTGTAAACATACCTCTACTGCCGTTGGTTGTAGCAGCACTATTAATTGCCCCTGCTGTTAAATCGCCAAAGTCGGTGGCATTGGCTGTGGTTTGCACTGTAATTTTTTGAAGAACATTTGAATGTACATAGTTAGTATCAGGATAACCACCGCCAAACACACCTATTGTATCATTACCTACATTACCTCTACTACCATATAGTATTTGTTGTAATGGATCTCCGAAGTCTGTAGCATTGCCTGGAGTTGCCATTGTAATGTAATCCATATAGTTTAAGAAACTACTTTGATTCTGTCCAGCAATATTTACACCACGTGTAGCATCGTTTGTTGACGTAGAATATCTAACAACAGATAATGTTAAATCACCAAAATCTTGTGCATTACCAGGTGTATCAATAGTAACACGATCAATTATATTTGAACCATAGCTACTTTGTATTTGACCACCCATAAATATACCATATGTTCCATCACCAACACCTGTTAGTCCAGTTCTACCATATTCGCTTCCATTATCTCCAGTTACGTCACCAAAGTCTGTAGCATCTCCTAGTGTAGCACAAGTAATATAATCTATAACATTTGTAGGTCCTGCAGGTATACCGCCTGATGCATATAATGCTCTTGTACCGTTACTAGCAGCGGCACCATTATTTCTTGCTTGTGTTAGATTTCCAAAATCAGCAGCATCTCCAGTTGTATCAATATCATAATATTCTATATCGTCAACACGGCTTGAAGTTTCACCTCCCATAGCAAATCCACGGCTTCCGCCCCAAGCTATACTAGAGCCGCCACCACCACTTGAACCACCGGTAATTGCTGTAATAACATTAACATCACTTGCTTGCGTAGATGATGCCATATTACTTGCATTAGATATTGTTATACTGTTTACTGCATTACTTGAAATTGTGGTGAATGCATTTGTTGCCAAAGTTCCTGCAACATCTCCAAGTGAGCCAGCTGTTAAAATAAAATTATCTGATGTTCCTGCAATTATAGTTTCAGGTAATACGGCAAAAAATGGTTCTGCTTGTGAACCAGTGCTATAATAAAATCCAACTACCACAGCATTACCATTCTGATCTGACTTTACATCTTCTGTATAGTATGTTCCTGATGTCGCTGTTACTACCCATTCTCCAGTTAGTGTGCCTGAAGCATTATAAATTAGAATCTTGTTGTCATCTGTTACAACGTATACGCTGGTGCCAACCGCTGAAATACCTGTAGAGCCATTAGTCGTTAAATGACGTCTTTGCCAAGTTATACTGCCATCAGTTCCTGAAAGTTTTACTATAGGCGAGTAAGATGTACCTAAATATTCAAAATTATTATATCCAGTCGTATAAACATCTTTATTGCTATCTACTGTAACAGCCATAAAAGAGTCACTGTGATATCCGTTGGCTTGAACATCATCATTTAATATTCTTTGCCAAGTAATACTACCATCTGTTCCTGACAACTTTGCAACAAAACCAGATGAGTATCCACCACCTGTTATTTCTTCGTGTATTGCTCCTGCTACAATAACATTATCGTCGCTGTCTATTGCAAGAGCTCTACCGTTCGATTGTTGTCCACCGTGATCTAATTTTTGAATCCATACCATTGCACCTGCAGAATTTAATTTTGCTACAAAAGTATAATCATTGTTGTTGCTTGATTGATTCCTGCCTCTACCAGTTATGTAGAAATTGTCATTGCTATCAATAGCTGTAGCTTGTCCTATCCAACTGGCTGAGCCACCATCAGTGAATACTTTGGTGTAAACCTCTGTGCCGTCTGGCTGATATTTTGTTATTAATGCTGGATACGGTGAACCACCACTGTGACTGTATGAATATCCGCCAGTGATAACATTGCCCGAACTGTCTACTTGGCTACCAAATATCCTATCTGGCCCGTTGCCTGCATTAGCAGCTTTACGTGCCCATTGGAATGTACCTGTTGAATTATATTTTGCTATCAGTATATTATCATCAACTGCATCGTAACCTG
>Ga0209503_10000520_pt1 | contig 23119 bp, 24 predicted proteins | sample SouAtlMetagenome_2_FD_187448 | JGI IMG/M metagenome (GOLD analysis project Ga0209503, IMG submission 187448) | Marine eukaryotic phytoplankton communities from Atlantic Ocean - South Atlantic ANT15 Metagenome (SPAdes) (version 2) | ecosystem: Environmental > Aquatic > Marine > Oceanic | place... | reverse complement strand
TGGTTCACAGTTAAATACGAAGAACCAGGTACAGAAATTATCAAAACATTTAGAGCGCACTTTAGCCTAAAAAGATAAAACTACATTACCTGACTAAAAAATTAAAATACTCTTGAAAAGGCTCATTTTCTAATGTGAAATGCCACCATTCTTTGGAATAGTTATTAAACCCGTTTTCGGTCATAACATTGAATAAAATCATTCTATTGCTTTTTTGACTATCAGAAATATGGGGATAAAATGTAGACGATTCAATACCAAAAAAATCGTAAATTGTTCCCATATCAACTTGCTCTCCCGTCAATAAATTAATCAATGAAACATCAACCGTACTACCCCTAGAGTGACCAGATTTAAAGGCTATATAACCAAGACTAAACAATTCAGATTTACTAAAATTTGGATAATAATTTGCTTTGTTAATTGTATCATTTAAATCTTTTGACCAATCAATAAAAGAATCTACAGCTAATTGAGGTCTATAGGCGTCAAAAATAACCAGTGAATATCCTAACTTTTTAAAATCTTTTTGAGCATTTGATAATGCATCAGCGGCTTGTTTGGTTAATATTCCATTATTTGCGTAGTATCCTTCAACAGGCTTTCCTGTAAAGTTTAAATCCGAATAGTATCTCAAATCAACAGTAATACTATTATCAATATCTCTGATGTAAACAAAACCATTTTTGATAATGGGTGAACTCGTCAATAAAATTAAAAATATAAAAGCTACTGTTAATATCCGCATTTAAAGTTTTTTTTAAAGAAAGAGTATCTTAATAATTATTACATATTTTTGTTAAAATTCCAGAATTGAAAAAACTTAGCCTTATTTTATTACTGCTTTCAAATCTATTGATATCTCAAAATCAAAAAAAGGAACTCTTCGTAAAATATACAGATAATAAAATTATTATTGATGGGATTCTGAATGAAAAAGATTGGGAGCTTGCAAAGGAAATTTCAGATTTCTATGAATACAGACCTAATTATGGTAATAATCCCAAGACTCCAGCAACTATCAAAATTTTAAATGATGACAAGTTTATTTATATAGGAATAAAAATAAAAGTAAAGGAAAATGAATTAAGAGCAGGTTCATTAAAACGTGATTTCGACGCTACAGTCTCAGATTTTATAGCCCTAGTCTTTGACACGTTCAATGATGCAACAAATGCTTTCGTTGTTGGTAGTAATCATCTTGGTATACAAAGAGATTTATTACTTTTTAACGGCGGTGTTCCTGTGGGACAATCTTATGACATGACTTGGGACATTAAGTGGACTAGCAAGTCATATATTTCTGAAAATTACTATACAACTGAGTGGAAAGTTCCTTTATCCTCATTTAGGTACAGAGAAGGTGAGACAAAATGGAGATTTGGTTCTTATCAGAGAGACAGTAAAAATACAGCCTGGAATATGTGGCATAAAGTTCCAGAAGATCAAGACTTTTCAGATATGGCTTTCTTGGGAGATATGTATTTTGAAAAACCACTAAAAAAATCAAAATCAAAAAAATCTATAATTCCATACGTGAATGCTTTGTCAATTAAGGATTTTGAAAATAATAAAAAATTAAAAGAAATCGTGATTGGGGGAGATGCTAAATTTGTTATAGATAATTCTCTAACATTAGATTTAACAGTAAACCCTGATTTTTCACAAGTTGAAGTTGATGATCAGATTACTAACCTTACAAGATTTGAAATTTCACTTCCAGAAAAAAGACAATTTTTTATCGAAAATAGTGATCTCTTCTCTAGTTTTGGAGATAAAGGTGATTCAAATCCTTTTTTTTCTAGAAGGATAGGAATAGCTAAAGATATTAACGGAAATAATATTCAAAATAAAATAATTGCTGGTCTAAGATTAAGCGGAAAAATTAATAATAATTTTAGAATTGGATTAATTAATATGCTAACTGAAAAGGATATTCAAAATAATATAGCGTCAAACAATAATACTGTTCTAGCACTACAACATAAGGTTTTTAACAGATCAAATATTAGTTTTTTATTTATTAACAGAGAATCTATTAAGGACTATAATTTTGAATCAGCTAATAACCCCTTTAACAGAGTTATAGGGATTGATTATAATTTAGCTTCATCAGAAAGCAAGTGGGAGGGAAAATATTATTTTCATAAGTCAATAACTCCAGGTTCAAATAATGATGATATTTCAGCAGGTTTTCGAACCAATTTTAACTCTAGAAAAGTAAACTTTAAATTAGGAGGATTATACATAGGTGAAAATTTTAATTCCGATTTAGGATATATAAAAAGAAAAGCAATCTATAAAATTGATCCAAGATTGGGCTATACTTTTTGGCCAGAGGATAAAAAAATTCTTAATCATCGTTTTGAAGTTGCACCATTTATTACATGGATGTCTAATCTAAACAATCAATTGTCAGATTATTTTATATTTTCTAAATGGGATGTTGAATTCAAAAGTGGTGTGAATTTTAATATTTCAATAAGAAATCAGTATACATATCTTTTTGAAGAATTTGATCCAACTGGAATTAACAACGGCAATTCGTTACCTTCTAATACAGAATACTTCTATAATAATTATGAAATAGAATTTAATAATTATTTCACTTCAAATAAGTTTAAATATAGAATTGAACAAAATTTTGGTGAATTTTATAATGGGAATAAAGTCTCATCTCAAATTAGCTTAGGTTATAGATTCGAACCGATATTCACAGGATCAATTGACTTTAATTATGACAGGGTCTCTTTACCAGAACTATATAATAGTGCTAATATATTTTTAGTTGCACCTAAATTTGAATTTACCTTTTCCAAAAATTTATACTGGTCTTCATTAATTCAGTATAGTAACCAAACGGAGAATTTAAGTTTTAACTCCAGAATTCAATGGAGATTTGCTCCTTTATCAGACTTGTTTTTGGTTTACAATGACAATTATTACACAGAAAACAGGTATAACAGTATATTTGTTCCAAGAGTGAAAGACAGATCTATAAATCTCAAACTAACATACTGGCTCGATATTTAAATGAAAAAATTTATAATAATTATTTTTATTGTTTTATGTTCATGCTCAAAAAAGAATAATAATCTACTTATTAGTGGAGAGGTTAAAGATCTTAAAAATACTTCTATTTATTTAATTGATACTAATGATAAATTAGTCGATTCAACTGTCGTAACTAATGAAAAATTTTATTTGACGGCTCATGCAAACGAGCCCTTAGAATTTACAATAGCAATGGGTTCAAAAAACTCAGAGAATAGATATAGTTTCATTTCTGAACCCACACAACTAATATTTACAAGCTCAAAAGATAAATTTGAATACAATGGAAAAATAAAAAATTCATTAATTCACACTGAATTTGAGAAAATCAAAAATCAATTAACCTCTTTCGATGAAAAAGACCTTGAAATGCTTAAACAGCAAATAGAAGCTACAATTAATAAAAATCAAGTGAAGTACGACTCATTAGACGATCAGAGATTAAAACTTTCACATAAAAAAACCCTTTTTATTGTCAACTATTGCCTAAATAATAAAACAAATATTGTATCTGCTTATTTAGCTTCTAAATACAATGAGAAAATCAGTAATTCTTATAAAGAAAAAATATATCGAAATTTACATCCGGAAATTAAAGAATCATTTTACGGTACAGAATTAAAATCTAGTTTCTAAAATAGTCGTCTTGAAGTCTTACAATATCATCTTCATCAGATGGATAATTAGGGTCTGTATGCATCCAAATCTCAGCAACTATACCAATTTTAGATAAACCAATTAATCTATGTCTCTCTTCCTTTTCTAATTTAATGAGGTCTCCGCTTTTGAAAATCCTCATTTGATTTTCATTATCATTCATTGATCTTATAACACCCACTTTATTTTTATAAACCCTCCAAATTTCTTTTCTCCTGTGATGGTATTGCCAAGATAATTTAGCTTGTGGATTTACAATTAAAATTTTAGGGCTTATTTTGCCATCAATTTTTAATTTTTCTTCGGAAATAAAATCTAAAATAAACTTATTTGACTGAGACTCGTCAATCTTTAGAAATCCTCCCCAGGGTCTATTAAAATCATATCCAACCACTTTGAACCCCTTGTCTTCAATTTCTTGTTTAATTTCAAAAAAGTATTCTAAATTCATCCAGAATATTCAACAAAATTACGTGGTGTTTCATAAAGTCTTACTGATAAAGACAGATCCTTATCTAACTCATTTCTAAGTATATCGTAGATGTAAACTGAAATATTTTCAGCAGATGGGACAACATTAGAAAAATATGGAACATCAAGATTTAGATTTTTGTGGTCTAATCTCTCTTCGATTTCATTTTTAATAAGTTGTTTTAGGTACCCCATATCAATAACATAACCTGTAATTGGATCAATTTTTCCTTTAACACTTACTATCAGTTCGTAATTATGGCCATGGTAATTTGGATTATTACATTTACCAAAAAACTGACTATTTTTTGTTTCAGGCCAGTCTGGGACATATAACCTGTGGGCTGCGTTGAAATGTGCTTTTCTACTTACTGTAACTTCCATTCTTTTAAACTTTTAGAGAATTTGTCAATTATAATTTTAAACCATGCTGTATATATGTCGGGATTATTTTTAATATCAGAACTTAAGTCATCAATACTAATCCACCTGAAATCATCAACCTCTTGAGGATTTAATAATGGATCTTTATCATACAAACCCAGCATAATATGGTCGTATTCATGCTCAATCAAACCACTAGAAAAATTTACTTTGTAAATAAAAGAGTCAAATTCATATAATTCAGTTACAAATCCCATTTCTTCAATCAACCTCCTTCTTCCAGCAGTAATGTTGCATTCACCGTCACGCTGATGACTACAGCAAGTATTAGACCAAAGATTTGGAGTATGATATTTAGTTGAAGCTCTTTTTTGAAGTAAAATTTCACTTTTACTATTAAAAATAATGATAGAAAATGCTCTATGCAAAACACCCTTAATGTGAGCTTCCATTTTAGGCATCAACCCAATCTGGTTATTCTTATTATCAACCAGTATAACTTTTTCCTCCTGCATAAATCAAAAGTAAAAACGAAAATTAAATAAACCTAATAAAATTACGCTTCTCCGGTTGGACCGAAATTTAATTGAAACTTAGGATTATCATAATCTTTAATTGAACCGAAGTTATCTTCAAATCTATTAATGTTATCATTAAGAGCTTTAGCTAATTTTTTAGCGTGCTGTGGGGTAATAATTATCCTAGATTTAACCTTATTCTTAGTAGAACCTGGCATTACAGATATAAAATCAATTACGAACTCAGAAACGGAGTGATTAATAATAGCTAAGTTTGAGTAAGTACCCTCAGCAACTTTTTCGTCAAGCTCAATATTAATCTTACCTTTCTTTTTATTTTTTTCCATATAAGTTAAAGCTAGTTAGTATTCATTTCTTGATTAGCAGATGACGAATCCAATAGTTCGTCAAAACTTTCCTTAGAACCCACTAGTATATCGTCATATCTTCTTAACCCAGTTCCAGCTGGTATTTTGTGACCGACGATAACATTTTCCTTAAGTCCGTCAAGGTAATCAACCCTTGCATTAACAGCTGATTCATTTAAAACTTTAGTAGTCTCTTGGAAAGATGCTGCAGAAATAAATGATTTAGTCTGTAATGAAGCTTTAGTAATACCTTGAAGAATTGGGGTTGCTGTTGCTGGCTTTGCATCTCTAGCTATCAACAATGACTTATCCTCTCTTTTCAAAATTGAATTTTCATCCCTAAAGTCTCTAGAAGATATTATTTGTCCTACTTTATAGGTTTCAGAATCACCAGCATCCTCAACAATCTTTTTGCCGTATATACTGTCATTTTCGTCAATAAAGTCAGATTTATGAACAAGCTGATCCTGTAAGAATATCGTATCCCCAGAATCTTGTATCTTAACCTTTCTCATCATTTGTCTAACAACAACTTCAAAATGCTTATCATTAATTTTAACCCCTTGTAATCTGTAAACTTCTTGCACTTCGTTAACCAGGTACTGCTGAACTGCCGATGGGCCTTTGATATTCAATATATCGTTTGGAGTAATTGATCCCTCAGACATTGGAGTACCAGCTTTAACAAAATCATTTTCTTGGACCAAGATTTGATTAGAGAGTTTGATAAGATACTTTCTTATTTCTCCGGTCTTGGCCTCAATAATAACTTCCCTGTTACCCCTCTTAATTTTTCCAAATGAGACAACACCATCAATTTCACTAACAATCGCAGGATTAGATGGATTTCTAGCTTCAAAAAGCTCAGTTACTCTTGGTAAACCACCTGTAATATCACCTGTTTTTGCAGATTTTCTTGGAATTTTTACTAATATCTTACCAAGGTCAATCTTATCTCCATCATTTACGACAAGATGGGCTCCAACAGGTAAGTTATAAGACCTAATGATTTCATTCTTAGAGTTTTTAACGTGCAGTGTTGGAATTAACTTTTTATTTCTTGATTCAATAATTACTTTTTCTTGAAAACCAGTTTGTTCATCAATTTCAACCTCGTAAGTAAGGCCCTGATCGATATTTTCATAACTAATTTTTCCGGAAAAATCGGAAATTATCACCCCATTATATGGATCCCATTCACATATAAGAGTTCCTTTTTTAATTTTTTTCTTGTTTTTAACATAAATAAAAGACCCATAAGGGATATTATTATTGCTTAGAGTTAATCCTGTATTGGGATCTGAAATTTTGATCTCGGATGTCCTAGAAATCACAATTTCTACATCTTGACCATCGGTATTTTTACCTTTGACAGTTTTTAAGTCCTCAATCTCAATATTTCCGTCAAACTTTGAAGTAACACTGTTTTCTTCTGAAATATTTCCTGCAATACCACCAACATGGAAGGTTCTCAAAGTTAACTGTGTTCCTGGCTCGCCGATAGATTGTGCTGCGACCACTCCTACAGCTTCACCCATCTGGACATCTTTGCCGGTAGCAAGATTTCTTCCATAGCATTTAGAACAAATTCCTCTCTTAGATTCACATGTCAAAGCAGATCTCACTTCAACTGTTTCAACTGATGATTTTTCAATATTATTTGAAATTTTATCACTTAAGGCTTCTCCAGATTTAACCAGAAGTTCACCAGTTATTGGGTCAAAAACATCATGCAATGAAGTTCTTCCAACTATCCTTTCACTTAATTTTTCAACTACTTCTTCGTTCTTTTTTAGAGGAGAAACAGAAATACCTCTTAGTGTTCCACAATCGAATTCTGTAACAATTACATCCTGGGAAACATCAACTAGTCTTCTGGTCAAATAACCAGCATCAGCTGTTTTTAACGCCGTGTCAGCAAGACCCTTTCTAGCACCGTGAGTGGAAATAAAATATTCTAAAATTGAAAGCCCTTCTTTAAAATTTGATAGAATAGGATTTTCAATAATTTCACCGCCACCTGCAGTAGATTTCTTTGGTTTTGCCATAAGACCTCTCATTCCGGTTAACTGCCTAATCTGCTCTTTTGATCCCCTTGCTCCAGAATCAAGCATCATGTAAACAGAATTAAAGCCTTGTTGGTCCTCTCTAATTCTTTTCATAGATAATTCTGTCAATTCTGCGTTTGTAGATGTCCATATATCAATAACCTGATTATATCGTTCATTATTGGTTATTAGCCCCATATTATAATTTGACTTTATGACATCAACCTGCTTATTGGCATTACTTATCATTTCAAACTTTTCATTTGGAATGATAATATCCCCTAAACTGAAGGATAATCCTCCTTGAAATGCAAACTTATAACCCAATGTTTTTATTTCATCTAAAAACTCAGCGGTTTCAGGAACGCTAGTGATCTTTAAAATATCTCCGATAATGTCCCTTAAAGATTTTTTAGTTAAAACCTCATTGATAAACCCTGCTCTTTCAGGGACTTTTTCGTTAAATAAGACTCTACCTACAGTAGTTTCAATAATTTTGTTGACTAAATTATTATCAGAATCAAGGTCCATAGTCTTTACCTTGATTGTTGCATTTAAATCAACTTTGTTTTCATTGTAAGCAATCACCACTTCTTCAGGGGAATAAAATGTCAAACCTTCACCCATAACATTCATATCTTTTGTAGATACTTTTTGTTTGGTCATATAATAAAGACCAAGAACCATGTCTTGAGAAGGTACGGTTATAGGAGATCCATTTGCCGGATTTAATATATTATGGGATGCTAACATCAATAATTGAGCCTCCAATATTGCTTCAGGGCCAAGTGGTAAATGAACAGCCATTTGATCACCATCAAAATCGGCATTAAATGCCGTACAAACTAATGGGTGTAATTGAATTGCTTTACCTTCAATTAGTTTTGGCTGAAACGCCTGAATTCCTAGCCTATGCAGGGTTGGTGCTCTATTTAAAAGAACTGGGTGTCCTCTTAAAACATTCTCTAAAATGTCCCATACCACAGGGTCTCTTCTATCAATAATTTTTCTTGCAGACTTAACCGTCTTTACAATTCCTCTTTCCATCAATTTTCTAATAATAAAGGGTTTGTAAAGTTCAGCTGCCATATTTTTAGGAAGTCCGCACTCAAAAAGTTTTAAATCTGGACCAACTACAATAACGGATCTTGCAGAATAATCAACTCTTTTTCCTAATAGATTTTGTCTAAATCTACCTTGCTTTCCTTTGAGGGAATCTGACAAAGACTTCAAAGGTCTATTGGATTCTGTTTTGACTGCCGATGATTTTCTAGTATTATCAAATAAAGAATCAACTGATTCTTGAAGCATCCTTTTTTCATTTCTGAGGATTACTTCAGGAGCTTTGATTTCAATAAGTCTTTTTAGCCTATTATTTCTAATAATAACTCTTCTGTATAAATCATTTAAATCGGATGTTGCAAATCTTCCACCGTCTAAGGGAACTAATGGTCTTAATTCAGGTGGGATTACCGGGATAGCTTTCATAATCATCCATTCTGGCAAATTTTCTCGGTTTAAATTACCCTCTCTGAATGATTCTACAACCTGAAGTCTCTTTAGCGCTTCAGTTTTTCTTTGTTTTGAAGTTTCATTATTGGCCTTGTCTCGAAGCTGGTATGAAAGCTCATCCAACTCAATTCTAGATAGGAGCTCAATCAAACATTCAGCGCCCATCTTTGCTATAAATTTTTCTGGGTCAGAGTCGTCTAGATACATGTTTTCTTGTGGAATTGACTCAAGAACATTCAAATATTCTTCCTCTGTCAAGAAGTCCATCTTATTGAGTGGTTCCCCTTCTAAATTTTTTGCATTTCCTGGCTGAATGACTACATATCTTTCATAGTAAATAATCATATCAAGCTTCTTAGATGGAAGGCCTAATAAGTAACCAATTTTATTTGGCAATGATCTAAAATACCAAATATGGGCAACAGGAACTACCAAGTTGATGTGTCCGATTCTATCTCTTCTAACTTTCTTCTCAGTTACCTCAACTCCACATCTGTCACATACAATTCCTTTATATCTAATTCTCTTGTATTTACCACAAGCACACTCATAATCTCTTACAGGCCCAAAAATTCTTTCACAAAATAAACCATCTCTTTCCGGTTTATGAGTTCTGTAATTAATAGTTTCTGGTTTTAAAACCTCGCCTCTTGAGGTAGATAATATTGACTCAGGAGAACCTAAACCAATAGAGATTTTATTAAATTTAACAGCTGTATTATCTTTATTTCTACGCATAATTTGTATGTAAAACTTTTTATTATTCTTCTAATCTTATATCTAATCCTAGTCCTTTTAATTCATGCATCAATACATTAAATGACTCAGGTAACCCTGGTGTTGGCATTGACTCGCCCTTTACAATTGCTTCGTAAGTTTTTGCTCTTCCAACAACATCATCTGACTTTACGGTTAGTATTTCCCTCAGTGTACTGGAAGCGCCATATGCTTCAAGTGCCCAAACCTCCATTTCACCAAATCTTTGACCACCAAACTGAGCTTTTCCGCCCAGAGGTTGTTGAGTAATTAAAGAGTAAGGTCCAATTGATCTGGAATGCATTTTATCATCTACCATGTGGCCTAGCTTTAGCATATAAATAACACCAACAGTTGCGGGCTGATCAAACTTTTCTCCAGTACCACCATCATACAGATAGGTGTGTCCAAACTTTGGAAGTCCAGCATCATCAGTAATTTTATTGATTTCTTCAATAGAAGCTCCGTCAAAAATTGGCGTTGCGTATTTTTTGTCAAGCTTTAACCCGGCCCATCCTAATACGGTTTCATATATTTGACCGATGTTCATCCTTGAAGGAACACCAAGGGGATTTAAGACAATATCAACAGGCTTTCCATCTTCAAGAAAAGGCATATCTTCTTCCCTAACAATTTTAGCGACAATACCTTTGTTTCCGTGTCTTCCTGCCATTTTATCTCCAACTTTTAACTTTCTCTTTTTTGCAATGTAGACCTTTGCTAATTTCAAAATTCCGGACGGCAATTCATCACCTACAGAAATTGTGAATTTTTCTCTTCTAAGTGACCCTTGAAGATCATTTTCCTTGATTTTGTAGTTATGAATTATTTGTGAAACGGTATCATTGGTAGATTTATCAGTAACCCATTTTGTAGAAACTAAATGAGCAAAATCATCAGCTGAATTTAACATTTTTTGAGTGAACTTTTTTCCTTTAGGGAAAACCTCTTCACCTAAATCATTAAATACACCCTGAGATGTTTTTCCGTTTAAAATACTGTAAAGTTTATCAACTAATATATCTTTGAGTTCAGAAAATTTAATATCATATGACTCTTCCAAAGCTTTCAAATCTTCTTTATCCTGAATTCTTTTTCTCTTGTCCTTTACAGATCTTGCAAATAACTTTTTATCAATTACGACTCCATTGAGAGAAGGTGGAGCTTTAAGCGACGCATCTTTAACATCACCTGCCTTATCACCAAATATAGCTCGTAATAGTTTTTCCTCAGGGGTTGGATCACTCTCACCTTTTGGTGTAATTTTTCCAATTAAAATATCACCAGCATTAATCTCAGCACCTATTCTGATCATTCCGTTTTCGTCAAGATCCTTTGTTGCCTCTTCTGAAACATTTGGTATGTCATTTGTCAATTCTTCGTTACCTAATTTGGTGTCTCTGACTTCGATCGAGTATTCGTCAATGTGGATTGATGTGAAAACATCATCACGAACCACCTTTTCTGATATAACAATTGCATCTTCAAAATTATAACCTTTCCATGGCATAAAAGCAACTTGTATATTTCTACCAAGCGCTAGTTCTCCGTTATTAGTAGCATAACCTTCACAAAGAACTTGACCTTTAGATACTTTGTCACCCTTAGAAACAATAGATTTAAGGTTCACACAAGTTCCCTGATTAGTCTTTTTAAACTTTGTAAGTTTATAAGTAATAACATCGGATTCAAAGCTTGTTAAAACCTCACTCTTGTTTCTGTTATATTTTATAACAATTTCATTTGCATCAACGTATTTAACAGTTCCATCTGATTCAGCATTAATTAAAACTCTTGAATCGGAGGCAACTTGTTTTTCCAAACCAGTACCTACAATGGGAGATTGCGGTAATAATAGTGGAACTGCCTGACGCATCATATTTGAGCCCATCAATGCACGGTTTGCATCGTCATGCTCTAAAAACGGTATCAGAGAAGCAGATATTGATGCAATTTGATTAGGAGCAACATCCGTATAATGAACATTTGTTGGTTCAGTAAGAGGAAAGTCACCTTCTTGCCTGGCGATAACTTTATCGTCTAAAATCTTTCCTGACTTATCAACATTGATGTTAGATTGTGCTATTAATTTATTCTCTTCTTCCTCGGCGCTTAAGTATAAAGGATCGGATTTTAAATCAACTACTCCGTCTTTAACTTTTCTATATGGTGTTTCAATGAAACCCATATTATTAATTTTAGCAAAAACACCCAAAGATGATATAAGACCAATATTAGGCCCCTCAGGTGTCTCAATTGGACATAATCTACCATAATGAGTGTAGTGAACATCACGAACTTCAAAACCTGCACGCTCCCTTGAGAGACCACCAGGTCCTAGGGCAGATAATCTCCTTTTGTGAGTAATCTCAGCAAGAGGATTTGTTTGATCCATAAACTGAGATAGCTGATTGGTTCCAAAAAATGAATTAATCACAGAAGATAATGTTTTGGCATTTATTAAATCAATCGGAGTAAATACTTCATTATCTCTCACATTCATCCTTTCCCTGATTGTTCTAGCCATCCTGGCTAAACCAACACCGAATTGAGAAGAAAGTTGTTCTCCAACAGTTCTTACTCTTCTGTTAGATAAGTGATCAATATCATCTATTTCAGCCTTAGAATTAATTAACTCTATTAAGTATTTTATTATGGTAATAATATCTTCGGTTGTTAAAACCTGTTTATCCATTCCAATATCCAAACCAAGTTTCTTGTTCATTCTGTAACGACCTACATCTCCAAGATTATACCTCTGATCACTAAAAAATAATTTATCGATTATACCTCTTGCGGTTTCCTCGTCAGGTGGCTCTGCATTTCTTAACTGTCTATATATGTGTTCTACAGCCTCTTTTTCAGAGTTAGTTGGATCTTTTTGTAATGTATTGTGAATTATTGCATATTCACCTTGTTGAGATATCTCTTTGTGTATTAAAACTGTTTTTACACCTGATTCAATTATTTCATGAACATTTTCTTTGTCAATTTCAGTATCTCTGTCAAGAACAATTTCATTTCTTTCTATTGAAACAACCTCACCGGTATCCTCATCGACAAAATCTTCATGCCAAGTATTAAGAACACGAGCTGCCAACCTTCTACCGAAATATTTTTTTAAGTTGGCCTTTGACGCCTTTATTTCTTCAGCTAAATCAAATATTTCCAATATGTCTTTATCCCTTTCGTATCCGATAGCTCTAAAAAGTGTTGTTACAGGAAGTTTCTTTTTTCTATCAATGTAAGCGTACATAACGCTGTTAATGTCGGTTGCAAATTCAATCCAAGATCCCTTGAAAGGAATTACACGGGCAGAATATAATTTAGTCCCATTTGCATGGAAAGACTGTCCAAAAAATACACCAGGTGATCTGTGTAATTGAGAAACCACTACCCTTTCAGCACCATTTATACAAAATGTACCACTGGGAGTCATGTAGGGAATTGTACCCAAATATACATCTTGCACTATTGTTTCGAAATCTTCGTGTTCTGGATCGGTACAATATAACTTGAGTCTGGCCTTTAAAGGAACACTGTATGTTAAACCTCTTTCAATACACTCTTGAATTGAATATCTTGGCGGATCTACAAAGTAATCAAGGAACTCTAATACAAACTGATTTCTAGCATCAGTAATGGGGAAATTGTCTTGAAAAGTATTATATAGTCCTTCTTCTCCACGCTCGTCGGACTTTGTTTCTAATTGAAAGAAATCTTTAAAAGATTTTATTTGAATATCCAAAAAATCGGGATATTTACTAGCATTTTTTATTGATGAAAAATTTATTCTTTCAGCTAATTTAGTTGACATATAGTGTTGTATTTAAAAAATGAATTATGAAATCAGTTATGTACACCAAAAGGCATAGTTATATTTATACGTCTATAACTATGCCTTAGTTAGATTAAAATTGAACTTATTTAAGTTCAACCTCAGCTCCAGCTTCCTCTAAAGATTTTTTAAATCCTTCAGCCTCGTCTTTACTTACTGCTTCTTTGATTGTTTTAGGTGCACCATCAACAAGTTCCTTAGCGTCTTTAAGACCTAAACCTGTTAGTTCCTTCACCAACTTAACAACCGCAAGTTTTGAACCACCTGCTGCTGTAAGAACAACATCAAATTCTGATTTTTCCTCTGCGGCATCTCCACCTGCACCACCTGCTGCTGCAGGAGCTGCAACAGCTGCTGCTGCTGGCTCAATACCATATTCATTTTTTAAAATGTCAGCTAATTCACTTACCTCTTTTACCGATAAATTAACCAACTGTTCTGCGAAAGTTTTTAAATCTGCCATTATTATGTATTTATTTTTACTTAATTATTATTTATTTGATAATGTTTGTAGAATACCTGAAAGTTTACCGCCACTCGATGAAAGGGCAGAAATAACATTCTTAGCAGGTGATTGTAGCAACATGATTATATCTCCAATAAGCTCTTCTTTCGATTTTATTGCAAATAATGTTTCTAGTTGATCATCACCAATGTATATATCTTCTACAATCATAGCACCTTTTAAAATTGGTCTTTCAGATTTTTTTCTGAAATTTTTAATAACCTTAGCCGGCGCACTACTCACTTCAGCAATCATAACTGAAGTATTACCTTTAAGCGTCTCTTTTAAATCACCAAAATCTTTGTCTGAATTAGCCATAGCTTTTTCAAGAAGTGTGTTTTTAACAACTGATAATTTTACACCAGCTTTAAAACACATCCTTCTAAGATTTGATGTTTCAAGAGCATTTAGTCCAGAAATATCGGCCAAATATATGTTTTCATTTGACTTCAAAACCTCTTGGATTTCGTTAATCGCTACTGATTTTTCTTCTTTAGTCATAATTACAATTATATTTTTGGGTCAATAGCTAAACTAGGACTCATGGTCGATGATATATAAACACTTTTAATATAAGTTCCTTTAGCCGATGTTGGCTTAAGTTTAAGAAGTGTTTGTAATAATTCATTAGCATTTCCAGCGATTTTATCAGCAGAAAAAGAAACTTTTCCGATTGGGGCGTGAACAATACCAGCCTTGTCAACCTTAAAATCAATTTTTCCAGCTTTTACGTCAGAAACAGCTTTTGCGACATCCATTGTAACCGTTCCAGTTTTGGGATTAGGCATTAAACCTCTTGGGCCTAAAATTCTTCCTAAAGGTCCTAATTTACCCATAACACTAGGCATAGTTACAATAACATCAACATCGGTCCATCCTCCTTTAATTTTATCAATATACTCATCTAGTCCAACATAGTCAGCACCGGCATTTTTAGCCTCATCTTCCTTATCAGGTGAAACTAAAGCCAACACTTTCATGTCCTTTCCAGTTCCATTCGGAAGAGAAACAACACCTCTAACCATCTCATTAGCTTTCTTAGGATCGACACCTAATCTGACCGCTAAATCAACGGATGCATCAAACTTAGTTGTAGTTATATCTTTAAGCAATGAACATGCTTCATCTAAGTTGTATAACTTAGAGTTATCAATTTTTGCTTCCGATAATTTTCTATTCTTAGTCAATTTTCCCATTTTGATTTAATTATTCAGGGGCTTTTCCACCCTTAACATTAATACCCATAGATCTCGCAGTACCAGCCACCATCTTCATAGCGGATTCCACAGTGAACGCATTTAAATCCACCATTTTATCCTCAGCAATAGCTTTTACTTGATCCCACGTAACCTTAGAAACCTTATTAATATTTGGCTCACCAGATCCTTTTTTTACTTTGGCCGCCTCTAAAAGCTGAACAGCAGCTGGAGGGGTTTTTATTACAAAGTCAAATGATTTGTCTCTGTAAACAGTGATTACCACAGGTAAAACTTTCCCTGGTTTATCTTGAGTTCTAGCATTGAATTGCTTACAAAAATCCATGATATTTACACCAGCCGCACCCAAAGCAGGACCAACAGGTGGAGATGGATTTGCAGCGCCTCCCCTAACTTGTAACTTAAGAACTTTATCTATTTCTTTTGCCATATTACTAATTTAAGTTTCAACGATTTTATTATTGGAAGCAATAAAATCATATATTCTGTAACACTTATAGTTTTTCGACTTGCATATAGCTAAGTTCCAAAGGAGTTTTTCTTCCGAAAATCTTAACCATAACTTCAAGTTTTCTTTTTTCTTCGTTTATTTTTTCAATTGTACCATCAAAGCCGTTAAATGGACCATCAATTACCTTAACATTTTCACCGTGGATAAAAGGTATAATTATATCTGATTCCTCTTGCAATGATAGTTCATCAACCTTTCCTAACATCCGGTTAACCTCAGCATGTCTAAGTGGGATAGGATCTCCGCCTTTTGTCTCACCTAAAAAACCTATAACATTTGTTACAGATTTTATTATGTGAGGTACCTCACCAGTAAGGTTTGCTTTTATCATTATGTATCCAGGGAAGTAGGTTTTATCCTTGGTAACTTTTTTACCCTTTCTAATCTGTATCACTTTTTCAGACGGGACAAGTATTTGTTCAATAAAGCTGTCCATACCTACCCTTGAAATCTCATTTTCAATGTAAGTCTTGATTTTATTTTCTTGACCACTGACAGCCCTTACAACATACCATTTAAAAAGCGAATTATTTTCAGACATATCTAGCCAATAAGATTAAAAAATTCTTTAATTATTCTACTGAACGCAGAGTCTAAACCCCAAATAATCAGCGAAAAAATCACTGAAAAAACAGCAACTAAAACCGTCAAATTGAGTCCTTCGTTAAAACTAGGCCAACTTACGTGTGACTTAAGTTCTTCAAAAGATTCTTTAACATATTTAATAATTCCTGTCATATTATATTTTTTTTGCACGGGTTGAGAGACTCGAACTCCCGACACCTGGTTTTGGAGACCAGTGCTCTACCAACTGAGCTAAACCCGTAAACATAAGTCAAGGTATTTTGTTTGAAACCAAACAAAATACCTTAACATAATATTATGGGTCTTTTCTTAGTCTAAAATTTCAGTTACCTGACCAGCACCTACTGTTCTACCACCTTCACGAATAGCAAAACGTAAACCAACATTCATTGCAATAGGCTGAATTAACTCAACAGTAATAGTTAAGTTATCACCAGGCATAACCATTTCCACACCTGAAGGTAATGCAATGTTACCAGTAACATCAGTTGTTCTCACATAAAACTGAGGTCTATAGTTGTTGTGAAATGGAGTGTGTCGTCCACCTTCTTCTTTTTTCAAAATGTAAACTTCCGCTTTAAATTTTGAGTGGGGAGTTACAGAACCTTGCTTACAGATTACCATACCTCTACTGATATCAGTTTTCTCGATACCTCTTAATAAGATACCTACATTATCACCAGCTTCACCTCTATCTAAAATTTTACGGAACATCTCAACACCAGTAACAGTTGAAGTTAACTTTTCAGCACCCATACCAATAATGTCTACAGCATCACCTGTATTTGCTACCCCAGTCTCAATTCTTCCCGTTGCTACTGTACCTCTACCAGTAATAGAAAATACATCTTCGATTGGCATTAAGAAATCTTTATCAATATCTCTTTTAGGTAATTCGATCCACGAATCAACATTTTTCATTAGTTCCATAACAGAGTCAACCCACTTTTGCTCACCGTTTAGAGCTCCTAATGCAGATCCAGCAATAACAGGACTGTTATCACCATCATATTCGTAAAATGATAATAATTCTCGAATTTCCATTTCAACCAATTCTAAAAGTTCTTCATCATCAACCATATCAACTTTATTCATGAAAACGACAATTCTTGGGATACCAACTTGTCTTCCAAGTAAAATGTGCTCACGTGTTTGAGGCATTGGCCCATCCGTAGCAGCAACAACCAGTATTGCACCATCCATTTGAGCAGCACCAGTTACCATGTTCTTTACATAGTCAGCGTGACCAGGACAGTCTACGTGCGCGTAATGACGATTCTCAGTTGCGTATTCAACGTGTGATGTATTAATTGTAATACCTCTTTCTTTTTCTTCAGGGGCATTATCAATTGTATCAAAATCTCTTTTTTCCGATAAACCAGCATCAGCTAAAACCGTAGTAATAGCAGCTGTAAGCGTAGTTTTTCCGTGATCTACGTGTCCGATTGTACCGATATTTAAGTGCGGTTTCGAACGATCAAAATTTTCCTTTGCCATAATATAATATTTTAGTTCCTTTTAAAATGAGCGCAAATATAAATTTTTTATATCTAATTAACCAATTATTTACTATTTTTTTTTTAGATAAGCTTAATCAGTTAAAGTCTGTAGACTTAATTATGTATAAACCAACTAGTTATCTTTGACGAAAAAAATCTGATTTTCTACAGACTCCCAAAGCAGTAGACAGGCAATAGAATTGAATGGTTTCCATTTTTCTGTTAGTTTGTCTAAATCTTCTTTTTTTACATTTGATAAGAAATAATTTCTTTTTATGCTATTGATCAGAGCCAAATCTTTTGGTGAAAAAATATCTATTCTGAATAAATTGAAAATTAAAAACATTTGTGCAGTCCATTCTCCAACACCCTTTATCGATGATAATAGGCTTATAACTTCTTGATCCTCCATTTTTTCAAATTCAGGCTTATTATTAGAGAAAAACTCAAATACGTTTTTTATGTATTCCGCTTTTCTAAATGAAATACCTGTGGACTGTAATTTTTCATCTGGCATCATGATTATTTCCTCATTCGTACAATCTTTAACCAGTTTCTTAAATCTTTTTTTTACAGTTATCGCGGCTTTAAAACTTATTTGCTGCTCAATAATAAGGTTTGCAATTGAAAGTGGATAATTTGGACTGTATCTATTTGACCAATCAATTTTATCTTTAAATGTGTCAATCAAAAAAGACATCACTTTATCTCTGGATAAATGGCTATATGCTGATTCAAGATTATTTTCTGACAAAGTTCTAATAATTTTCTTCCGCTAACTTATATATTCTTAAGATTATCAGACCAAAAACGACTCCCAATATTAAAAGTAAAATACTATATAGACCCTCAGCACTAAAGGAAAGTCTGAGAAGTATTGTTGAAATTATAAATCCTGTATTTCTTATTAACTGAGAATACCTTTCAGTGTATTGAAATGAAATTAGTAATATAAATACATCAACCAAAATAAGGATTGTAAAGAAATCAATAAAAAATACCCCATTAAGGTTTTCCGTGTATGATTGAGAAATAAAAACTTCGATAACCCACTCATAGAAATTTATGAAACAAAGAATTAAAAGTGTCGGGACTAATAACACTGACATGAGTTTTTTGTAATTAATAAACTTTTGTAAATTTTTATTAGTCTTTCTTTTAGGGGTATTTACCCAGGTCTTTTTAAATAAATAAATTAGATAAAATATCACAATAACTGCAAGAAGGTCATACAATAATTGTAGATTGTTATGGCTTAATATAGTTTCACTGTCTAAGCTGATTTCTGGAATGTCTTTAAAAATTTTTCTTATGAGAACTAGTGAAATTATCTCATACTCTTTAGCAACAGATGTTGTAAAAGACCTTGGAAGATAATAAATCAGTAAAAAAGCCTCATAAACAAGTATGAAGGTAAAAGGTGTATACAGCGCAGAAATTGGATTACTTGACAAATTTGTTTTTGACGAAAAAATATCAATTGCGTAATAACTTTCAACAAAAATTAAAAGTAGATGAACAATAAAACCAGCAACTGCGAGAAACATAATATTTTTCTCGAATAACTCAACATTTCTAGTGGAAAAAACGTTAGCATGTAAATTTTCGATTCTATTCATACCCAGACATTTACAATATTTATGCCGTAATCAATAGTAATAAGAATTTGTTATTTATTTTACAGGGTTGGGACTCCGTTTGATATTGTTGATATTGGTGCAACACTATATATATCTTTCTTATAAACATCAGTATTGTCATCCCCTTCAAAACCAGTCCATAAATCAGATTTGAAATACTGGTCAATAGCAGACTTACTTGTAAAATAATAAACGCCTCCATATACATTTCCATCTACACTATTAATCATAGTTTTTCCAATCATCCCAGGGAAATTTTCATTATTAAAAACAGGTGCGTATTCCATTACTTGCTTACTCATTTCTTGATCTGATGGATTAACCTCATTGGTGTAGTTTACGACTAGAATATGCATATTTTTAACATCAGAAACATCCGAAGAAGTTTTTCTAATTGAGTGTGTGCCGTTTGCCATTTCAGTTCCTTCAAAGGCTCTAAAAACATTGGTAGTAAAATTTACCAAATTAGGGTGAGCTACAATTCCTTTCCACAAATCAGATTCCAAATATTTTTTAACCGACTCATGATCGGCAAAATAGTAAACACCTCCAAATACCCCACGAGCGGTATCACCAATAAATGATTTACCAATAAGTCCTGCGATATTTTCGGATGTAAAATTTGGAGCAACAGCCGCACCAAGTTCAGCGTGCTCCTCAAGAGTCATGTTTTCAAGCTGATAGTTAACTATTAACACTGTTTCATTTGAAAAAACAGATACATTTTCTTTACTATTTGGTGAATTATTGCACGAAAAAACAAATAGAAGGCTTAGTACACATAATATTTTTTTCATTATTCCTGTTTTAGTTAATAAAGATTTAGTTTGTATTAAATTAATAAAAAATTTAATCACTTGTTTAAAAAAAAACATATTATTAATTACCCTGGCATAGGTTTTGATCATTTATGGAAAAACCTAAATGAAAAACTTGATAATAGTTGGTCATCCCTACAAGAAATCTTTTTGTTATAATGGGATTTTTAAAACTATTTTTAATGAAATAACAAAGTCTGGTCAAGAATTAGAAGTAATTGATCTATACAGAGACAGTTTTTCTAGACCCAGAACTAAACTCATAGAAAAGTATAAAAATTTAGTGGTTTGGAGTCAAAGAATATACATTATCTCACCTGTTTGGTGGTTTAGGCTTACTCCTAGGATGGAAGTTTTTTTTGATGAGGTTCTCACACCAGGATTTGCCTACAAGTTTGTTAACTTGACTAAGACATACGCTTATCCAAAACCTTTCTTAAAAAATAAAAAAGTAAGAACGTACATAACCCATGGGGCTCCAGCTTTACCTGTAAAAACACTCTACTTTAACTCTGTAAAATTAAGATTAGTAATGGGTGTTTACAGCTTTGTTTTCGGATGGAAACTATCATTATGGTTTAAAACAAAACAATTCTGGTCCGTCCCATTTGTTAGTGATAAAAAAAGAAAAAAATATTTATCGGTAGTTCTTAATGACATTAGAAATGACTTGAGAACTAAAAATATTTTTAGTTCAAAACCAGCTATACAAAATAATTGACATGCTGAAAAAATTTAACACAAACGATTATTTAATTAGAATTCCGTTGTTTATAATTTTTTTCTGGTTTGGAATACTTAAAGTTTTAGATTATTCTCCGGCAACTGAATTAATTGTTGATACTGTTTTTTGGATGCCATTTTTATCAGCTAAAACATGGTCAATAGTTATAGGTTATTGGGAGATGGCTATTGGAATCTGTTTTTTAAATAAAAAAACGACTCTTGCAGCTGTTGTACTAATGTTTTTACAAATGACGGGCACATTTTTACCATTGGTAATTTTACCTGAAATAACTTTTCAAGATGGTAATCCTTTACTACCAACATTGGAAGGGCAATACATAATAAAAAATATAATAATAATTACTGCTGCTTTAATCATAGGCAGAAGTTATCTAAAAATTAAATTGAAATGAAAAAATTTATCGAAGTTTATTATCCAATTATTCTAGCTTTTATCTGTTTATTATACTCTGTTACACTTGGTTTATTAGGAAATACAGATGAAGCGCAGTATACAGCCCATTGGCCAGGCACAATTTTACTTTTTGCAATTGCTATAAGACAAAGAAGAAACGATTATAACTCAAAAGATAATTCCGATGCTTAGTCCTCTGATGTTTATAATTGGTTTTATAATTTTCCTTCTGTACATGTCGGGTCTACTTTACATGATTAAAAAATCTCATGATGATCAAAGAAGAAAGAGAGAATCAGATATGAAAAGAATGAAAGATATAGACGAAAATGATTATGACGGTGGTGGTAATTGGGGTAGATTTGATAATAAATAGAATTTAAAAAATTTATTGAGCCAATGCCGTGAGTTGAACTCGGGAACTCTTACTTACCAATAAAGAGTTAGATTTTCTATTTATTAGTAATTTTTTTGATGCATTATATCCACAATAGAATGACAGAAATGGTAAAGGTGTTAAGAGTTTAAGTTCTCTAGAAATAATAATTCGCCTAATTGATAATCTATTTTTTCTCTGTTCCATTTCATAAAACCGCCATAAGGGCGAAAAGTAAACTCACCAAAAAGCAGCCTCCCATTATTGTTGTAAAAATCAATTCTAACATAGGGCAAACCTTGAGCTAGTTTAGTTGATACTTGTATCATTTCATCAAGAACTACTGGCTTAGGAACGTCTGCCTTTTTATCAGAAAAATAACTCATTTCTTGAGGCTTCCAAGAAGTATTAAACCAGTTTTCCTTAACTTCTGATCCACGATCACTAATCGTTTGGATCAACAGAGGTTCACCGTTAAAACAGTGCACCTTGAAATCTTGTAAGAAGATATTATCATCAGATTTGACATAATCTTCAATTAATATCTTGGGCTTGATATTTAAATACTCCCATTCAAGGCTCATATAGTAGAAGTTATGCATTTTACTGAAAAAGTAATGTTTAATAACTTCAACATTAATATCACTAGGCTCGAGAATTACTTTTATACTACCACTGTCATGACTGGTCTTAATCACAAATGGTGTTTTCGGTAGATTAACTGTTTCTATCTCATTAACCGATTCAAAAATTTTCTTTAATCCGATCACATATTCAGATCCTATGCGTTTAGCTACAAAGTCTTTTGCCAGAATCTTATCAGCCATAACTGTCATTTCAGGGATTCTGTGATTTAACTTTAACCACTGAAGCTTTTCCGTGAATTTCTTCGGATTATTCAAATTCAAAGTCTTTCCAGTGCGATACAAATATTTAGCTCTCAAATATCTTTTCTCTCCGAAAAGTTTAACGACATATTTGAAAAAGATTCTCTTATTCAGCATCGCTATTCATTTTCGTTTTAGTGAAGGTCAGATCTTCTCGAATGTATTCTTTCAATTTTGATATATATTTCACTATAGATATTCCTTTAAATGAGCCAATGAGCAGAATTGAACTGCTGACCTCTTCCTTACCAAGGAAGCGCTCTACCACTGAGCTACACCGGCTAGTGATTTTTTTGAGCGGGAGACCGGGTTCGAACCGGCGACATTCAGCTTG
>Ga0209503_10000513_pt1 | contig 23490 bp, 19 predicted proteins | sample SouAtlMetagenome_2_FD_187448 | JGI IMG/M metagenome (GOLD analysis project Ga0209503, IMG submission 187448) | Marine eukaryotic phytoplankton communities from Atlantic Ocean - South Atlantic ANT15 Metagenome (SPAdes) (version 2) | ecosystem: Environmental > Aquatic > Marine > Oceanic | place... | reverse complement strand
AACAAAAAAGCGGCCTTCACAGGCCGCGAAGAAGAAAGCGCGCCCCAGGAACCGTTACATGCATGGGGCCAAGCTCTCAGAGTATAAATTTCTAAAGATTCTCAGAGGCTTCGCGGAAGACAAGACCGTTCAGGAGCTAGCAGGCGAAGTTCGAGTTTCGGAAAAGACGGTTCGAGCGACCTACAAGAACTTGCGCCTAAAACTCCTCGAAGCAGCGCTGACACACCCTCACGCGTTTGGCGGGGCGGGTTTCTATCTCTTCCGAGGCGGAAGCCTGGGAGATCGAGCGCGACGCTTTGTTGAAGGTGTTGCCGAGAGTGAACTATATGCTGAGCACCTACGCCGCCACGCGCCACGTATACGCTCGAAGAAGGAGGCAAGAGCGCTCCTCTTCGAGGTAGTGATCCGCTTGTTCTGCAACCTGTCGATGCGGGAAGGCACTCTGACCGACTACCCGCCCGACGTCATGAACGCTCTCATTCAAGTGCGCGAAATCAGCACGTGGATCAAAGAAAATATGCACAAAGAGGGCTTCTTCCCGAAATATGGGCATGTCGTACGAAGGTTTGAGAAAGTGACTGACGAATTGGCTCTCCTATTGGAGAAGGAAGAGTTGCTAGCGCTTAAGACAAGATCGCGAGCGCATCATTATCCATGGAGCATGATGTATGAGGATTTGCGCAGAGAGCTATTATTCTTCGATATTGCGCGAGATTAGGGGGTTGTGAATTCAATATGTCCTAAACTTAATAAAAATAGGGCTTAAAAGACAAAAAATCATACAACAACATGCTTTAGAACAATCCAGACTGCAGGCGAAAATCTTTGAATGCAGCAAGCGCTCCACCGGAAAGATTGTAAGGAGGGTGGACCTCCATCATTCGATTCTCGTAAAATGAGGGCGAGGCCGGTACACTTGCTACCTTCTCGTCGATATTTGATAATATTGTATAGAAGTCAGTTTCGATTGCATACTGACCAGCATTGTGTGCGAAAACGAATTCAGCCGTTCCCTCTCCGAATGGCGCATACTGTTGTACCCGGCCTTCTTTATAATTGAAGAAAAAGCGACGACGAGACCATTTTTGGGCTAGCGCAACATCCTTCAACGGCGCGTCGAACTTGCAACCAAAAAACCATGAGGTTCGCAGCAAATCACTTATTCTTAAGAATAGAGCGTAAAACGTGAAATATGAGATACTCTGACCTTCAGAAAATCCAAAGAGAAAGCTACCACGGTGGCCATGCTGTAATAAGGCGTGCGACAAATCGTAAGAATACAAACGCGCAGCATCGATCATTCTGGCTTCCGCCACTGCATCTGCTTCGATTTCTATCCCATTTTCAATCATTTCCTTGCGAGACCTGTCGCGAACGTCATCAAGAATTTCGCAAATGAGTAGATGGTTGAGTTGAATATGCGCCATTCCATGAACGATTGTGGACAGACAAATAAAATAGAACATCTGCTCTGCAAATATGAAATCTGCGGAGCTAAGATTAACGCCATCCAATATATCATTCAATCCATCCAACAAGCTTCCCATCGTGGAATCAGGGATCGTATAAGGTTTGCTCGGTGCCGGCTTTCCTAATCCACGCTCAAAGTTCCGGTAACATTGCGCCCATTTATCTAAACCGCCGCTACCATTAAAAATAGAGAATGCTCTATCATTCTCTTCGATCCACTCCGGAGCCCCGCTGCTTAACATTCTTGAGTAGTCGAATGAGGCCAAAAAAGCTGAGAGAAGCGTCTTCACCGGATAGACAATTTCAAACTGATCAGTCCCACCTACCACGTAGGGAACGGCGTATTCTGATAGCGAAAGCTTAACTGTCGCACCCCTGGAATTAGTCAGGGCAAAGCTCTTTGCCGGCAGAATTGAATTCAAGATCGCACATTTTAATAAATCTCTTGCTATATTATTTACACCAATCTCCTCGCAGATATTTGCAATAACTTCCTCCGCCTCACCCTCAGCTGTTGATTTTAGATCAATTATCACTGTCAGCTCCGCAGAATGCGTCAAGACCAATCCTTAGAATATATATTGCAGAGAAGGATAGTAGAGCGGATGAAGATACAACTAAGCCGCCTTCATCTGCAGCACTGGCAAGCGTTTCTACAAGAAACTCAAACGCATCTGAAATAGCAAACGCTCCGATCACATCGCGAACACGCTTTCTACAAATTCTCTGCTTTACGGCGGGCAAAAATTCTTGAATCCAATCATTTGCGATTTGAATTCTGTGCTTTTTCCCTGGCTTTCTTTCAAATAACACCGTTTTCGAATACTCTGAAAAGGCAGCTTCCAAAAAACTCGTCTTCTGGAGCTTCGATTAGATCCTCTAATGTCATTACATCCATTGCTCTATTCCTTTTTCTTGACAGAACCACACGCCTGGCGCAAAATGCTCATTTTTTTGGGGGGGGTAATGAGTTATTGCATTTCTTTTGAGTTTATCTCTTGTTCTGGTGAGGTGCTTTTTTTCTAACAAAGACTTATCTGTGATGGGAAGAGTTTCGCGCAAAGAGCAAGCTGATTATCTCCTGTCCGAAATGTTGGATCACTTTAGGCAATCTTCAGTATACCAAAATCCCTCAAAAGCATGGATGCAGGTCGGCCCCTCGGGACAAAGATATGACTACGAAGAATATGAAATTGAATCACTCTTGATCCAACATGATCGCTTGTGTGATCCAAAGTAGCTAGTCCTCATTGTCGATTTTCCTTCCATGGGTTTAACACTGTCTGTGTCCGTTTTGCATACGTAGCGTGCTCAATAAGCTCTTCCGCAAGATGTGTGTTGTACTACAACACATCTTGGCAAGGGAGCCCGCTGCGCGCTCCCGTTGCATCCCTCCGGCTGGTGGCTCTTCCAGGGCATAGTAGCCCATTGCAGAGCCAGCAGACCGTGTCGCCGGTCAAACACTCGCGGGAGACTTCGCTCTCCCTGCACCCATCGATCAAGGGGGCTATCGCGCCACCCCTGAACCCCACTCGCAGGACTTGGAGACGTGCCTCTCCACCTGCACCGAACCATGCACGAAACGTCTGGCCGTTCGATCGCCAATCAGGGGAGCATTCTGCGCTCCCCCGACACCCCCATGACCATTTCATGGAGACCAGTAAGCGAGCGTACCGCCGCTACCCTTCCTTGGAACCATCCCAGCGACCAAAGACCCTTCGAGGCCTCTGGACACCTGACCAACCCTCACGCGGGCTTGGATACGCAAACGGCGTGACAACCTCTTTGCGGATATCACCGAATTCTCTCGTGATGGTCTTGCGTGGGAAACTTGCATACCTACTATATATTGCGTGCGCCCATGTCATCTGCTAGCCTCAAAAGCAATTTTTGACATGGTAAATGTAGGTTTAAGGGTAGGAAAATGCTGGAAAATTTTGAAATTTTGAGCTTTCTCGCCGGGTTGGCGGGAGGTATTGCGATTACTCTGGTCTCTATAAGAGTGCAGAAGACCTTGAGTGCCCGTGCGAATGGAAACGCAGTGGATCAGTCCAGGGCGCGAGCAACTGGAGACATTGTAGGTCGAGACAAGAAATAGTGAGCTAAGCCGCTGTGAGTGCAAACCAGAAATACGCCCGAGCTGGCGGCAATATTGCAGGACGCGACCAGTTTAACATCGAGTCGCTCACTGTTAATCTTGTTGATCCTTCGCTTGCCGACGAGAAGATACCGCAAGAGCTAAAAATACTGCGAGCAAGTCGGCAGTTCAGTGAGTTTGATCGCCTAGGCGAGGCCCGTCGCTTCGCCGAGCGGTGTATGTCCGGCAATCTTAGCAGCGGCACTGGGTCAGTCCGTGCGAGCGCGATTGCATGGTGCGCGCGGATCTTGTCGCAAGACGATCCAAAAACTGCCCAGCAGCTTATCGGCGACGCCGAGCGTCTAGATAGCAGCCCGGAGATTGAAGTAGCGAAGGCGTTCGTCATCTCAAAGACGGATGGGAAAGCCGCTGCGCTCGCCTCGCTTAGCGATATCGGCACAACTCGAGCCAGAGCCGCAATGCTTTCCATCGTCTTTACACATGACGGTAGAGGGGGTGCCCTAGAATGGTTTGCGAAGACAGGACTGGAAGCGGCACAGCTAGACGCCGATGGAAAAGCACTTCTGCTCGATATCCAGATTCAGGAGCGCGATTGGGCTGGTGCGAAACTCACTGCAGAGGCATGCGACAATACGGACTGGGACGAAAACCCTCTACTTCTTCTCGGCCTAGCCTTCGAGAATTTCCTACGAATTGTTCCAGAAGAGTTCCGACCCATCGTCCACGCTCAACTCCCTTTCCAGCTAGCAAGATTCGATCTCGCATCAGGAGCCGACGCTTCGCAGCTACATCTTGAAGCTCAAGCCAAGTTCCAGAAAGCGACCGAGCGTTTTCGCGAGATGAATATGCACAAGGCGGCCGACATCACAGAAGGCTACGATCTGTGGCTAGCTCTCCTTCATCCAGAATTGAGAGCCTCAGGGCAAGAGCGGGTTCGAGCCATACTGCGGAACGCAGACGAGGCGCTGCGCATTGTACACATTGCACTGAACTTCGAGATACCATTGGACCTCGATGCCGTCGAACGAGCGATTGACAAGAAAGTCGCCCTTTCAGGGGGAGGTAGCGGAGAGACGGCATTGGCGAGGCTCTCTCTCTCACTCACGCAGCCGTCAAAGGCGAAAGTAGCAGAGTATATTGAGCGTCATCGCGGCGAACTGGAGCCTTGGCTCGATCCCCGCTCAATCGGCTTCCTCGAGATAGAGATGCTGTCGGCGTCAGGTCAGGCAGATGAAGCCCAACGTGTCTTTTCGAAGCTGGACGAAGACGGCCTCCTCGAAGAAAACGAGAGAGCCAGGCTCAATTTGGTCATGGCAGAGGGAACAAGCAACGACCCCGTTGCCGCGCGACGCGTACAGTATGAGCAAAGCAAATCCCTCGGGGACCTGAAAAATCTCGTAGATTCTCTCGAAGACGGTGAAGACTGGGCACAGCTCGCGCTGTACGGATCAGAACTTTACAATCTCACGCACTCGACGCAGTCCGCCGAACAAATGTCAGCTGGCTTGGTGAAGTCAGGTCAGGATACAGCCGCCGTTGACTTCTTGAACGAGAATGCGAGCCTCGTAGAGCAATCAAGAAAGTTGCGGGTTTTGCGGTGCTGGGCTCTATACCGCTCAGGAGACATGTTGGAAGCCAAGAAGGCGCTAGCGTTCGTTCCAGAAGAAAATGAAAATCACGCAATTCTTCGCCGTAATATCGCGGTGGCGACCGGCGACTGGCAGGAGCTTTCACAAATCGTAGGTGACATCTGCCAAAAAATGGACGATCACTCACCCGAGGAGCTTATTCAAGCGGCCTATCTCGGATTTCAAGTTGGTTCACCGTCATCGAAAACTCTGCTTTTTGCGGCAGCAGAGAGAGCAGACGATGACCCGGCGGTTTTGTCCCGCGCTTACTTTCTTGCTACGCAGGCCGGATTGGAAGACGAGCCAAAAGTTGGTCTTTGGTTAAACCGTGCAGCCGAACTGTCCGGTGAGGACGGCCCACTCCGGACGGCATCGCTTGAGGAAATTCTAGAAATGCAACCAGATTGGAATAGGCGTCAGGAAAAGACGTCAGAGATGCTGCGAAACGGTGAGATTCCAATGTTTATGGCTGCGCAGTCTCTAAATCGTTCCCTAATCGAGATGGTTCTTACTCCACTTCTGGCCAATCAAGACCAAGATGATCCCAGGAGGCGCATTCCAGTATATGCATTCAGCGGGAAGCGAGTTCCTTTCAAAATTAAGGGGGTCCCAAAGAAAGTCGGCATGGATACCTCTGTCTTGCTGACCTTCAGCGGACTAGGTTTGCTGGACCTATTGAAAACCGCACCATTCAAGATCCGTATCGCACATTCAGCGCTACAGTGGCTTCTCGAAGAAAAGCGGCGAGTGGCCTTTCATCAGCCCAGCCGAATCCATAGAGCTCAGAAGCTTCAGGACCTGATTGCAACGAACAAAGTAAAGGTCTTTGCTCCTTCATCCATGGCTGACGATGAGCTTGTGAACGAGGTTGGTGATGAGCTTGCAAGCATGATCGGGGATGCCGAGGATGAAGCCGGCTCCGAAATCAGCGCCCGCAAATACGTGGTTCGATCAGCTCCCGTACGAAAAATTGGCTCTCTTATGCAAGAGGACGCCGATCTTTCTGCTCACTCATCCGTCTTGGTGAGCTGCCAGAGCGTACTTGAGAAACTCGTCAGTCGCGGCCGGTTGATGGGAGCAGAGGCAAAACGCGCGAGCTCATACCTCAAACTTCATGAGCAACGCTGGCCAAGCGAGCCAGAAATTTCAGACCGTTCCACTCTGCTCTTGGACAGTCTATCTGTTGAATACCTTCAGAGCTGCCAGCTTCTTGAAAACCTATGTGACGCGGGATTCACTGTAATGGTTTCCGAGCGGTATTCGGACGAATGCAGGTCTTTGCTAAATTATCAAAGGCTATCAGATAAATTGGACAGCTCGATATCTGAGCTGCATGCATTTCTTCTTAACGGCATTCAGTTGGGAAAAATCGAGATCAACTCTGTGGGGCGAAACGATGAACAGGACGATGAAGAGCGCAGTTTTCGTTCCCAGCCTACGGCCCAGACCCTGCTCTTGGATGACGTGTGCGACGTTGTTGCCTTCGATGATAGGTTTGTGAACCAGCACCCTAATATCAGCCTTCCTGGAAGCGTGAGTAGACCGATTTGGACGTCCACAGATTTACTGCGTGTACTCTGCGATTCGGATATCTTAGACCAAGAGCGCGCGCAGGAGGCCGTCACAAAACTGCGACGCGGAGGCTATCTGTTTATGGAAGTCGACGAAGACGAGGTGTTCGGAGAGCTTTGTTCCTGCAACATTGTCGATGGCCAGGTTCAGGAGACTGCCGAGCTTCGCTCGATACGTGAAAACTTCACCTTTATCCGTCTATGCAAAGTTCTGCGTACCAGCGATGAGACGCCTTGGCTGGATAGATCAATTTCTTCGTTTCTCATGACGTATCGACGTGTTTGGGGCGTGGATGAAGATTTCGAGCTAAGAAAAGCAAGGGCAGAGTGGCTCCTCGATCTGCTCGACATCCGGGGGTGGCTCTCGTCCTTTCCCTATGAACAGGCTCAATACATTCTGAATGAGGGACGAGCCACTCACTTGGCCGTCTTAATTGCTCCTCCGGCAAACTTCGATGAAGCGCTGCAAGAGTATTTCTTGGAGTGGGTCAGTGAACGGATTTTAGTTCCTTTGATGAGGGAGTGTCTGGAGCTTTTCGAGAAAATTGTTCAGTTGAAGCGAGATACTCTGGAGTCATATCTGGATAGCGATATTCTCGAAGAGGTAGACGTGGATGGTTGATCAAAGTTTTGCGAATGGAATTTTGGGACAAGCCGGGCTCGCTATGGTTCCGGTCGAAATCAGAGATCGCTTGCTCGAGGATCAGGAGTTTTTGGAAAAATTTGGTCTTCGTCTAAGCATGGAAGGCAAGGTTTGCTTCCATGGCGGCCCGAGTTTTGTAACCTCCGAGCTCTATGCTGCCGTTATCGAGGCAGAATGTTCCAAATCCCCTGTCACCCTCACCGATATAGAAGGATCGGCCTGGAGCGTCGAGATTGGCGTCGATGAAGGCGCTAGAATTTTGCCAAAAATCAGCAACGGACAAGCGACGTTTGCGCAGCCGGAGAGCGTACTTTTGCTGTCCGATCAAGATGCAAGAGAACAAACATTCTCCGAGATGGCATTTCAGGCTGGCCTTCCTGTACGCGATGTCCAGAAATGGAGTGCGGTAATATCTGAGCGTCCACTCAATAGAAACGAGATCGGAGAACTTCATCGCGACCTTGCTGATACTCCTGTGAATGTAGAAGAACGTCTTTCAGAAGCGCTCCATTCTGGCGGTATTCCACATACCGAGTTTATTCCCGAGAGCCGTAGATATTATGAAAGGCTCATTGGAGCCTTTGGGCAAGAGGCAGACATTCGTGAGTTTGGCGAGGGCACAGCACGGGATCATGCTGAGTCTCTGGTCAAATGGAAGCATGAAGAAGGGTTCATGATTGCACTGTCTTTGGCATCCCATTCTTCGATAAGCGTTGGTATGCCGTTAGAAAACCTCAAAAGAGACCACGTAGAAAGCGTTTTTAAATCGTTGCTGGAGCGTGGCGACATGATCTCTAGGCTCGGAGCCGTCGAAGTCGGGATCTTGCTCTTAGAGAAATTGCCGGACCTTTCAGAGCTAGTGGCTGACCTAATTCATAGCATTCTTGATCAAGATGAAGAACGTGGCTCCGATGGTTTTTCTGATCTCATGCAAATTTTCATTTTCGTTGAATCGGAGATTTCCTCCCAAGGGGTGCTGAAGGGGACGTCACCGTTCTATCGAAGGGCAGCCTCTTTCGCTCAAGCTTCCCTTATTCAAAGAGTTCTTATTCGTGAAGGGGCGGACTTAGAGAAATTCCGGCGGTGGATCAGAAGCCATTTTGGTTCTCAATATTTTGCTCAAACGCTCGTGGATATGCGGATTGCACCTCGCTGGCACCCAGAATTGATAAGGTCCGATCAACTAAAGCAAGAGTTTCTCGGTAGAATTATCGGCGCAGGAGCTAGGAACAAGAGTTTCCTTGGTGAAGGGCGATTGGCGGAGCTTTTCAGATTTGGTGAAGACAATGCTTCAAGACTTCAGCAGGCTGTAGAATTTCCTCAGCCGTACTACCCAGGCCCGTTGGAAGGCAGCTTGATGCCGAATGAGGAAATGCCTGACGAGTTTAAGTCGATAATTGAGGAGCAGTTATCGCAACCTCGGCTGAGTGTGAAATCGTTCATTATTGCAATCAATCTGGCAAATGTGTTTTTGATCGAAGATGATCTGCCAGGGCGTATTATCAAAATTTTGAGAGCCGGTCAATATCACCTGCACGAAGTTGAGAGTGCAAGTGATCTGATGCAGGTTCTCGCAGGTTTGGCAATGATCTCCGCTGTTTCACGAAATCATGATCTCGCACGTGATGTGCGGATCTTGGTTAGAAAATACAGAAGAGATTTATTTCATCAATTGTCAATATCTGGTGCCTATCGCGCAATATTCTTTGCCGCAGCAGCGTTTGAGGAATTGAAAGATTGGTGCGACTTTTTGGGGGGCGCACTCGAAGAATTGGCTCTCAGTCAGATCACCATTGACGAAGCTGCCGAGCTACGCACTTTGATCTACCATGTCTGCAAGGCAGAGCCCAACCTATGGACCTCGATTGGCGTCGCTGATGCAGCTCTCGAAGCGCTGATTAAATCACAGTCATGACCGCACCCCTTCGGGGCGGGCTGTCGTGAACCGAGCCCGCTCGCGGTCTCGGAAATACGGCTTCCATCCCTTGCGCATCAGTGGCCAGCCCCGAGGGGCTGACACTTTCCTTCTTGTTTGGGGGCCTGGCGTCCCCATCCTCCGTCAAGGCCAAGCCCTTCGCTTCTCTGCGGGCGCTTTCCAGCGGTTTCCCCGTTCTTCCTCTCTTCGGTTCGTGCAGAACGGGTGATCCCCCTCCGCTGCCTGCGGCCTTGACTGCCGTCCCCCCGCTCATTGGCGCGGGCCTAGTCCGGTTTCATGCGAAACCGACTAACCCATGAAGGGGAAAGCCAATGAAACAGGATATTTATCAGAAAGTTACCGACAAGATCATTGCCGATCTGGAGCAAGGCCAGCTTACGTGGCTGAGGCCATGGAGCGCCGGAAACCTCGAGGGGCGGATCACCAAGCCCCTGCGCCACAACGGCGCGCCCTATAGCGGCATTAACGTGCTGATGCTTTGGGGCGCCGCGGTCGAAGGCGGCTTCCTCTCACCGTTCTGGATGACCTTCAAGCAGGCCAAAGAGCTCGGCGCTCATGTGAAGAAGGGCGAGCGCGGCAATCAGGTGGTCTATGCAAACACCCTGACCAAGACCGAGGAACAGGACGATGGATCAGAGGAAGAGCGGAAAATCCCCTACCTCAAGCAATACACCGTCTTTAACGTCGAGCAGATCGAAGGCCTGCCGGAGCACTACTACGCCAAGCCCGAGCCCGTGATTGATCCCGCCCAGCGGATCACCCATGCGGATGCATTCTTTGCCGCGACCGGCGCAGACATCCGTCATGGCGGCAACAGCGCGCACTATAGCGGCGGCAGTGATCATGTGCAGATGCCGATGTTCGAGTCTTTCCGCAGCCCCGAGGCCTACTATGCAACCCTCGCCCATGAACTGACACACTGGACAAAGCACAAGAGCCGCCTTGACCGCGAGTTTGGTCGCAAGGTCTGGGGCGATGAAGGCTATGCCAAAGAGGAGCTTGTGGCGTTATCTTGACAGTCTGCACCGCATGCCACCTTGCCGTAGGATGGGTGACAGGCGTTGACGGTAGGCAGTTTTCAGGCTGGCCGCCGCGCTTACCAAAGAGCTGGCGGCGGCCAGCCTGAGAACTGCCGGGCCGAAGCGTGCGCCGGGTGGGGGCATGGGGAGGGTTTTGCGCTGGTGTCGATTATTTCTGTTTGCGAGCGTCGCGAGGCCGGGGGTCTCGCCGCGCATGTGCCGTTGATCCTGCGCGGCGACGCGCTCTACGACCCCGATCTGGATCGCTTCTTTCTCGACCTGCCGCTATCGGGGATTCGATCGCGGCATTCGCTTCGCGCCCAGGCCTATGATGTGACAGTCTGGCTTCGCTTTCTCGATGCTTGCGGCAAGACCGTATGGGCTGCGACCCGCGACGATGTCGAGGCTTATCATCGTGCGCGTCGGCGCGGCGATGCTGGTCAGCGGATCACGGCGGCAAGCTGGAACAGGGCCGTCGCCAGCCTTGATCGCCTCTATCGCTGGGGCGAGCGGCAAGGGCTGATCGCCGAGGCACCGTTCAACCGTCGTGCCGTGTGGCGACCGGCGCAGGGTGGACGTCGCGGAATGATCGCCGCGCGCAACGACGCCTATGAACGTGTTGCGAAGCGGTCGGATGTCCGGTTCGTCACGATGGACGACTACCGCATCTTCCGCGAGGTCGGTCTGCGCGGCCTCGCGCCTGACGGCAGCGAACGCCCCGGCGCACGTGATCGGAACGGATTGCGCAACGCGCTCTTCGCCGATCTGCTCGTCACGACAGGTTTGCGACTGGAAGAAGCCTCAGGTCTGCTCTCCGGTGATCTCGCGGTCATTGTTCCGGACGGCGATGAGAACCGGCAGCTCTGGTTGCGCCTGCCGCCGCCGCTCACCAAGGGCGATCGCGGACGAAGTGTTCTGGTCCCACGCCGGCTGCTTCGTCAGATCGCGGCCTATATCGATGTCGAGCGCGCGGCAGGCGCGGCCAAATTCGTCGCGCGCAATGGCGCGGCGCGCTTTGACCGGCCGATCCATATCACCGACGCCGGTCTCGACCGCATGCGCGATGTCTGCACGCCAGAGGAACGATGCCGTCTGATCCTGTGCAACGAGAACGGAACGCCGCGCGAGCCCGCGGCGCTATGGCTGACCGAGGTCGGACAGCCCGTTCGACCCAATTCCTGGGAGGTGATCTTCGCCCGCGCCTGCAAGCGCTGTAGAGACTATGGTTTCTCGTTGTCGATCAGCCCGCACCAGCTGCGCCACACCTTCGCGGTCCATATGCTCGCTTTGCTGATCCAGGAGCGTCTGCGCGAAGCCGCATTGCCGGCGGGGCCGATGGAGAGCTACCGGCTGATCCTGGGCGACCCGCTGCAGCAGGTGCAACGCCTGCTCGGCCACGCGAGCCTCGCCACCACCTATATCTATCTCGACCATATCGCGACCCGCGCCGATACGGTGGATTCGGCGGTCGAGAAGTTGCTGGCACTGCTGCCGGGACCGCAGGGCGCATGAGCGGGCGTCCCCGCAAGGGCAGGCCCGTTGCTTTCGCGCGCGTCACGCCGGAGCGAGCCAAGCCCGATCCGGTGCTCGGCCTCAGGTTCGTCATCGAGGCGCGGCATGGCGGGACCGTCCTGGTTGACATGACCAATCTCGATCCTCGTCCGCTCGCTATCGCCTTTGCCAGCGCGTTGCGCCGGTCGGCCGCGCTCGGCGGCCCGATCGGTGCGGCCAGCGTCATCAAACAGTATGTAAACTCCTATCGCCGTTTCTTCACCTGGCTTTCCGATGAGGCGGGGGAAGTGGACGGGCCCGAAGACATGCGCGCAGCCCATGTCGAGGGTTTCGCATCGGCACTCGAACGCGGGGGAATGGGCGCGATCTACCGGCATGTGACGGTCAGCAAGATCGTCAATACGCTGCGTGCGATAGAGGCGGATCGGCCCGACAGTATCACGCCCGACCTCCATGAGCGGTTGCGCTATACAATGGCGACCTCGGCGGAACGCTCGACCCCGCGTGATGCCTACAGCCCCTTCGTCGCCCGTGCGCTGCGCGACGCGGCCCGTACGGACGTGGAAGCGATATTCCGCCGGATCGGCACCGAGGATCGGACCGATGAGGGCGATCCGGTCATTGCCGGAGCGCGGGCCGATGTCGAAGCTCTCATCGCGCGCGATGGAGCCGTTCGGACCGAGAGCGTCGAGTTGCGCCGTCTCTATTTCATGCGCTTGCGGCGCGGTTTGCCGATCAGCACGCTGATCGACGACCTGCATCGTCGGCATCATCTGCACGTCACCGATCTGCCGCCATTGCTCGTGCTGCTTGCTCTCGATACCGGCCTCGAGCCGGAATGCCTGAAGGCGCTGACGGTCGATTGCCTGGCCAATCCCTCCGCCGGAACCGTCGAACTGCGATACCTGAAGCGACGCGCCGGCGCCGCCGGGCACAAGAGCATGCGCGTGCGCGACGGCGGCCTCGGCACGCCGGGTGGCCTTCTCCGCCGGCTGATCGAGATCACGACCGTCGCCCGTCAGCATCTGCCCACCGATTGTCTCTGGGTTTACCACAGCGTCGGCGGTCTCCATGCCGGCATCCGTCATCCGCGCGAACGCCTCGACGCCTGGGTGGCACGGCACCGGATTGTCGATGAGGACGGCAAGCCGCTCCATCTTCTGCTGTCCCGGCTTCGCAAAACCCACAAGGCGCTGTGGTACACCAAAACTGAGGGGTACATCGCCCGCTTCGCGGTCGGCCACACGCCCGAGGTCGCGGCGCGCCACTACGCCGATCTGCCATCGCTGCGGCCCCTGCACGAGGCCACCGTCGCCGATGCCTTCCGCGACGCTGTTGTCGCCGCGATGCCGACCATCCTCGCGCCAGCAGCCGAGAAGACGCTGCGCGAAGCGCCCGAACAGGCCGGGCCGCTGATGCCGCCGGATGCGGTCGGTTCCATTCTCGATGGGGAGCAGGATCTCTGGCTCGCCGCCTGCGCGGGGTTCCATAGCAGCCCCTTCGCCGAGGCCGGCTCGCCATGCCAACAGCCGTTCTGGGGATGCCTCCATTGCCCCAACGCCGTCATCACCGCCCGCAAGCTCCCCGCGATCATGGCCTTCCTGTCCTTCGTCGAAGACCAGCGGCAGGGGCTTCCCGGTCCCGACTGGATGGTCAAGTTCGGGCAGGTTCATGCCCGGATCGTCCATCAGATCTTGCCCGCGTTTTCCGATGCCGTTGTCGCCGAAGCGCGGTTACGCGCCGGGGAGGAGCGCCTCTATCTGCCTCCCGAGGCGCGCGCATGACCGCGCCCGCCCTTGCTCGCGCTCCCGCGTTCGACGATCGGCCCGTGCTGGCGTGCGCGCCGCTCAAGCCGGGCCATGCCCGCGAGGACCTGTCGCGCGTCGGCGATCCAAGCTGGGATCTGGGTCCGGCCGTCTTCCGCGAGAACGCCCGGCGCTGCCACGTCACCGTGCATTTCGACGTGCTGGAAGATGCCGATGTGCAGGCAATGATGCGCGCCTATCTCTATGCGCGTCTCAATGTCGACCTTCCCGGCCATCGTCCGAAGCTGCCGCCCAGCTGTGTGCGGCAGGCGTTCAACCGGGCGCGGCGCTTCTTCGCCTTCGTCCGCGAACGATTGGGCGCGCTGGACCTTGCCCGCATTGATCCTCCGCTGATCGACGCCTATGCGCGGCATCTCCGAGAGGACCCGGCAAGGCGGCCCGTCATTGTCGGGCAGCTTCTCGAGATCGTCATCGACTTCTATCTCTACCGTGAGCACCTTCCCGCCGGCGGCTTGTCGTTCGAACCGTGGGACGGACGGCCACCCGCACGCGTCGCGGGCTATCGTCATGTTCCCGAGAACCGGACCCCGCGCATCCCCGAGCCGATCATTGCGCCGCTTCTGGCATGGTCGCTGCGCTACATCACGGTATTCGCAGGGGACATTCTCGCCGCCCGGCGTGAGCTTTCCCGGCTCGAAGCGCGCCGCGACCGGCTTTTCGTTGCGGAACAGGGATTGCCGCATGCGGAGCGCCGCCGCCGGCAACGGCAGCGACTGGCGCGCTATTTCCGGTCCCGCGCGCGGCAGGGTCGGGGCGTGCCGGTCTGGGCAAGCCCGCCCAACGGTTCCGCATCCGTCGATCCGGTAAGCGGGGAGCTTCTGCCCGTCGTCAACGTGCAGCTTCTGCATCTTCACGTAGGGGTCGATGCCGCCAGGGAGCCGGCGATGCATCTCGCTCTCGCCGGCGGCGCGTCCGATCTCATCGCTGCCGCCATCGCGGATATCGGGATCGAACCCGGCGGCATGGATACGCCGATCTCGGTCGATGCCGATCTCGGCCGGCCATGGCGGCTCCGCTTCGATGCCAAATCCCTCGTCCTGGAAGAGCGCATGCTGCAGGCAGCGGCTTATGTGGTCTGCGCCTATCTGACCGGTATGCGCGATTGTGAGGTGCAGGCGATGCGCCGGGGATGCCTGACGCTTGCGCGCAGCGAGGACGGCACCGTGTCACGACACCGCGTCCGTTCCACCGCCTACAAGGGAAAGGGGGCCCGGGGAGCGCCGGCAGAGTGGGTGACCATCGAGCCCGTCGCCGATGCGATCGGGGTGCTCGAACAGTTGACCCGGCGCGCGGCTGTTGCCCATGGTCTCGATACGCTCTGGCCTGTGCTGTCAGTGACGCGAAGTAGCAAACCGCACGTCTCCGCCGAGATCGTGCGCCAGATCAACGCCTATCGTGACCACCTGAACAGGCTGTTCGGGACGGAAGAGGCGCCCGCCATACCGCCCGGGCCGGACGGCAAGCCCTGGCGGATCACGACCCGCCAGTTTCGTCGCACGATCGCATGGCACATCGCAAACCGTCCTTTCGGAACGGTGGCCGGCATGATCCAGTACAAGCATGCATCCGTCGCCGCGTTCGAAGGCTACGCGGGTAGCAGCGCCTCGGGTTTCCGCGCCGAGGTCGAGGCGCAACGTCGGCTCGGCCAGATCGATGATCTGCTCGAGTATTTCGACAGGCGGCGCGGCGGGGCCGACCTTGGTGGGCCGGCCGGTCCTCGTGTCGCGCGTACCCTCGACGAGACAGCCACCGAGCTTGGGCCATTGCCGCCGATGATCGCCGACCGGTCTCGTCTGCGCACCATGCTCGCCAGTCTGGCCCGCACCCTGCATGTCGGACCGCTTGCCGATTGCTTCTTCGATCCGGCAACCGCCCTGTGCCTCAAGCGCGTGACAGATGCCGCGGCAGACCGCCCATTGACAGCACTTTGTGAACCGACCCGCTGCCCGAACGCCTGCATCGCGGAACATCACAGGCCCGTCTGGGAGCGGAGTGCCGATGAGGCACGCATGTTGCTGCGCGAGAAGCGGTTGCCCGGATTGCAGCGGACCGCGCTCCAGCAGGAGGTTGACCGGATCGAGGGTGTGCTGGCCCGGATCGCGCCCGAGGGCGCGACGCCGCCCGTTCGGGCGGCGGTAAAGGGAGAGGAAGCTTGGGATCGGGGTGAGTGACGGGATGAGGAGAGCGGGAGAGGCCTGCTCCGCCCGTCCTGGAGACCTGTCATGTCCCGATCTTCCTCATCGGCCGGGCGCGCCGATGTTTATAATCGTATCACCACCGAGATCATCGCCGCCATCGAGGCCGGCGCCGGCGACTGGCGTGCGCCCTGGTTCCACAACGGGAGCAGCATAGCGCGTCCGACCAACGTTTCATCCGGCAAGCGCTATCGCGGCATAAACACGTTGGCGCTCTGGGCCACGGGCTTTGCCGCCGGATATGGCGACGGTATCTGGGGAACGTACAAGCAATGGCAGGATGCTGGCGCGCAGGTGCGTAAAGGAGAACGCTCCACCACGGTCGTCTTGTGGAGGGAGATCAAGGTTTCCCAGCAGGCCGACGACGATGACGATGATGACGGGCATCGACGGATGTTCGCCCGCGCATTTTCTGTCTTCAATATCGCTCAGGTGGACGGGTACGAGCGCCCGGCGACCCCTGTGCTGCCCGAGGCTGAACGCCTTGCCCATGCGGAAGCGTTCATCACAAACTTGGGCGTCAAGACGGAGTTCGGTGGATCGGAAGCCTATTACCGCCCGTCGGCCGACACCGTGTTCATGCCGCAGTTCACTTCGTTTCGCGATGCCGCGTCATTCTACGGTGTCTGGCTACACGAGAACGGTCACGCCAGTGGCGCAAAGCACAGGCTCGACCGCGATCTTTCCGGTCGCTTTGGTTCGGCCGCCTATGCCGCCGAAGAATGCTGTGTGGAAATTCTCAGCGGGCTCGTCTTGGCAGACCTCGGGATCGCCCACCATCCGCGCCCCGATCATGCCGCCTATATTGCCTCGTGGCTCAAGGTCCTAAAAGACGACCCCAAGGCCATCTTCACCGCCGCCAGCAAGGCGCAGCAGGCGGCCGACTGGATGCATGCGCAGCAGCCCCATGCAGAGGAGGTAGCGGCATGACCAAAACCGTTCTCATTGCCGGAAAATTTCAGAATGGGGCTGGACTGTCAGGATATATTGCCGAGCTGGGCGCAGCATTCCTTTGTGCCGATCTGTCCCTGACGCCCGAGCCCGGCACTGATCACGCCGCTTATATTCAAAGCTGGCTCAAAGTCCTGAAAGACGACAAGCGGGCGATCTTCTCTGCCGCCGCCCATGCGCAGCGCGCGGCAGATTTTCTGCACGGCCTGCAACCCCTCATTGATGAAGAAGACACGCACGGAGCCGCTGCATAGGCGGCTCCAAATCGGCGTTGTTGCGCAAATCTAGGGGATTCATCTCGTGAATCCAGCATGCTAGCCGGGCAGCATGAGCAGACCTCCGAAGCCGACCTACAAGACCACCAACTGGCGCAGCTATAATCAGGCGCTGAGGCAGCGCGGATCGCTGACCGTCTGGTTCGATCCCTTGATGCAATGGAAAGCGGCGCCGTCCGGGCGGCGCGGTCGCCAGCAAACCTATAGCGACGCCGCAATCCAGGCCTGTCTCACCCTCAAGGTCCTCCTCGGGCTGCCGCTCCGCCAGACGACGGGGTTCGTGGCGAGCCTGCTGGAACTGTCCGGGCTGGGGTGGTCCGTTCCTGACTTCAGCACGCTGTCACGTCGTCAGAAGACCTTGGACGTCAGCATCCCGTATCGCGGCTCCAAGGGGGCGCTTCACCTGCTAGTAGACAGCACCGGCATCAAGGTGGAGGGCGAAGGCGAGTGGCACACGCGCAAGCATGGCGGCTCGAAACGGCGTGTGTGGCGCAAGATCCACCTCGGGATCGACGAGCAAACATTGGAGATCCGGGCCATCGAGGTCACGTTCAGCAATGTCGGCGATGCGCCGATGCTGCCAGATCTGCTCGCCCAGATTCCGGCGGAGGAGGAGATCGCCACGGTGACGGCCGACGGCGCCTACGACACGCGCGCCTGCCACGATGCCATCGCCGCCCGTGACGCGGCAGCGGTCATTCCGCCGAGGCGGACCGCGAGGCCATGGGAGCCGGACACTGCCGGAGCCCGGGCGCGCAACGAAATCCTGCGGGCGTCAAAGCACCTGGGCAGGGCGCTCTGGCGGAATTGGAGCGGGTACCACCGCCGCAGCCGGGTCGAAACGAAAATGAACTGCGTGAAGCAGCTCGGCCAGCGGCTGATGTCACGGGACTTCGACCGCCAAGTGGCAGAGGTCCAGATCCGCGCGGCGGTCATGAACCGCTTCACGGCTCTCGGCATCCCGATGACCGTGGCCGCAGGATAGGTGTGTCTGGGGAAAGGGGGACTGCGGTCACCAGCTGATTTGTCCAACAACGCCCCTCAAGCCAAGTTCCCCTGACAGAACCGCTTGACCCAAGCAATGAACGAATGGAGAATTGTTCCGAATTTCATTTAGGGAGGAAAGCAAGTGATTTGTAGGTGGAATACCGACGATCGTCTAGCGAGACAACTCCGTGACCAAGGGGTCAACATCGTCATGCCTACTATGGGAGCAGGTCAAATCAAGGTGGGGTCTCTTGCGTCAGAACTTAGGAGTGACCGGGGCCGACATCTTGGATTTACTGAGGCAAGTTGGAAAGCCGCTTTCGGGTTCGAGCCCGAGACAAGGTCATTTGAAGACCCAAAACCCTACTCCGAACATACCGAAATATCGGGTGAATTGAACAGCAAGGTCGCCGCAAAGATCTTGGCTCAGGCTGCGGGATTGAGCGAAGCACTGCCCGTACAGGAGGTCGAAGCGGCCATGAAAGCACTCAAAGCGAGTGGATTGAGTATCCGGTTTGTTGGCGTGGTTCAGCAGCGGCTGGAAAACCAAGCCGATCTCCTCCGAGAACTCAACGAGAAGTTGGCCCCCAACCAGTCTTGGGCCGAGAACGGGCTATATTTGGTAAAACGGGTATTCCTAGCCAAAGGCATATCGGTGTCATTTAATGGCAGGGGAAATTTGGATGCAGATTTTGCGGTGAAATCAGTGCAAGGCCTTGCGGCTTCAATCGGACTGGGAGCTACTGTTTCTCAGATTGGTGAGTACACCATGGATTCACCAACGCCCAGGATTTACGGCGTGGAACTTTTCAAGATCGAGCACGACGGCGGCGGCATCTCACTCTCAGGCAATACAAAGAAAGGCAGCTATCGGGACATCGAAGATAACCCCTATCTAGTTGAGCGCGACGACAACGATGATCTGTTTGTGCAATATCTTGTCGAATAAGAATAGCGGGCGTCGACGACTTGTTAGCACCTGTGACTTTGACCTAATCAAAGTCGCCGTGTAGCAATGATCGACGAGTCTGCAAGCACGTGAATCCAAACATCCCCATCTCCGCTTTTTTCATCTACGCGGATCGTACCACTTACCGTGTCGAAAATGGTGTCTGGCGCGAGGGAGTCCTGAACTTCCATGTGCCTAACTTCATGAACGATAACTACATTGGAAGAAAATGAAAGAACACTCCCTTTCCTAAGCCGAGCCGATTCAGGCAATTTGGGTTGTCGACCATTTATTCGGAAGGGTGCTTGCTTTCGCACGACGGCATCGACGCGATAAACGCGTTTCGTTTCATCAGGTGTGAACCGCATTGACACAAAGGCATCGTTGCCAATCTCCCCAAGGATTGCTTCGAAGTCTTCCACGGCATCGACATTGTCAAGTTGTTCGACGCTCCAATATTTCTTTGGTCTTGCCACGGCAATAAGACACTTCGCAGCCAACTCAGCGTGGTATGGGCTTTCGAGATTCCGCAATAGAGCTCGCCACAGAGCGTCTGGCAAACGAAGCAATTCGCTACGCAACTTTGGTTCCTTTCGAGCGGCATCTACTTCCACCTGAAGCAGACGAGGCAAGAGCTCAGAAAAAGGTGGCGGCGAGTCACGCCTGTCGATCTCTTCTACAATTGCCCTAGCCTCGTTTGCCATGATTGGAGCACCTCGTAGAAAATCGGGGCCGCGACGATTGGTTGACTCACCGTGTGAACGCGATTCCAGACCTTCAGCCGCAGTGGCATTTGACATTTCAACTGCGTCTGAACTTGGGCCAGACTCAGCCGATTGAACGGCGACTTCGTTGGATGCGCCCCGAAATTTTCCTGGACTTGGGCGAACGCTGCGACGGTCGCCCTGCATGCGGGCCGTTTCTCCAGCCTGATCCTCGTTAAGCTTACCGATTGCCTGCCTAGCTTCCGGCGGAAGAATATTTGACAACTTCTTTCCGCGCCGTCTTGCTACCGCACGAGGCGACTCTTCCTTGGTCAGGCCGTCAAGCGTTGCGCGGATCATGTTGTAGGGGTTCTGCGATCCGAACGACTTGGCGACGACATCCTGAACGCCTAGCATCTCGAAAACAGCGCGCATCGGACCACCGGCAATGATTCCGGTGCCGGTTGCCGCGGTGCGCATTACCACCCTCCCGGCACCGTGACGGCCTTCGATATCATGGTGCAAAGTGCGGCCTTCTTTCAACGGGATGCGCACCATGGAGCGTTTTGCCTGTTCAGTCGCCTTCCGTATGGCCACCGGGATTTCCTTGGCCTTGCCTTTGCCAAATCCAACGCGGCCTCCCTGATCGCCGACAACGACGATCGCGGCGAAACCGAATCGCTTTCCCCCTTTTACAGTCTTCGACACTCGGTTGATCGAAACTAAACGATCCGCCAGTTCTTTACTGGCTTCTGAATTCCGAGACTTCGTACTTGACGATGCGTTTCCAGAGACCCCGCCACTTTGGCTATGGCCAAGCGCCCCTGCTTTGCTCGCGACATACGACCGAGAGCCAGAAGAAGGCCGCACTTGCGAGCCCGTAGATCCTGACATTCGCTCTAACTCCTGGATCCCTGCGACATCTACGCCGACATCAACAAACGATTTTGATCGCCGAAAAAGGTATACAACAACACGGCTGGATTCCCCGATTGCGCAAGAACTGCCTTTCTTGCATCAACCAAAGCGGCACCGATGGTCATTCCCTCAACGAAAAGAGCTCGATAAAGTTCCTTGGCGAAGTCCGTGCTCTGCTGATCTTCGATCTTATGCATCGGACCAACTATTGCCGCCACCTCCTTGTCAGAAATCGCATGAACTACCGACTTCTCTGAAAAATCTGATACTTGGCACGAATGGCACACGTTAAGGACAACTAAAGAACCTGCTTGAAAGGGGATCGAGGACAACAGTTCATGCGAAATTTTGACGTTCTGTGAGACTTGAATTTCGCCCGCCTTACCAGCGCGCTCGGACCGATTGCCGTTGCAGTTAAAATGCACCAGAACGCTTGATTTAGATTTCTCGGAAATTCTTAATTTTGCTTCTGTTGCGTCACAGACTGTTTCAACGATTTCGAAACCAATATTTAGATGGCGAAATACATCTTGCTCCGAGCCATATCTGCATGAAGTCAATGCGTCGTCTTCGACCAGGGTTATCGACTCTCTTGGGTCACGTCCGATGGCATCGGCTAGAATCGCACTGATTGGCCTTCCGCTCCCCATGAACTCCCAATCGCTTGATCCGCGAGTTGACGCCGGTCGAAGCTGCCGTCTAACGACAACACGATAACCGAGAAAATTCTCTATTTCTGGTGTATCAGGATTGCTTCCGACGTATAGCATTTCCCAAGGAATCTGACATTCCGGTGTAACCGATATGACGTCAGCGCTCACAAGCTGATCCCGCGCCAAAGAACGGAGGCGGTTCAGTTGGCCCGGACTCTCACTACTTAACCTAGTTGTCAATTCGGCAAACATCGCGTTTCCAGCATTTGCCAGCTTGCGAAGACTCTCCAACTTGTCGAAATTCGATGTGTGCCAATCATGAGCGGTTTCGGCGACGCGCCCAACTTGGAAGTCCAACTCCCCGCGGATACCTGCCATACTCCCTCTTGAAAATCCAAAACGTATTGAGCGGCCTTCCGGAGTCCTCAACCAAAACTCCTCAGAAGCAGAAGAAACCCCTATCTCCAAAATCCGCATCGCAACCCCATCCCAGTCGGCGTCAAAATAGAACGTCGTGACCGCCTACTGGGGTACCAGCATCAAACCGTGCAACATGCCCTTCTCCCTTGTCAAGCGAAGCACTGACGTGAAAGGAGAACTTTCTGATTGAAGGCGGCAGTTCCGCAACGAAGACGTGCGTAACTCCATTCGATCCTTTTTGCCCGATCCTCTCAAAAGATACATCATCAGACCAGACACTCGTGAAGTAGCTGCTTGGATCCGGCGCCTCATCAGCCCGAACACCCGAGAACAAAGAGAACTCGTCTCTTACATCTAGAGATATTTGCACCGTTCGCTCATCTCGAGACACATGCGTCACGATCCGGCGTCCCATCGTCTCACGCTGAGCTGCAAGAACAAGAAGGCTTTTCCAAGGCAGCACAATGCTGCCGGAATATCCAAAAATACTCGAACCAGCCCCCTTAGAACTCTTGCCCTGCGCTTTAGCCAACCTTGTTCGAAAGGCAAAACCAGCAATTCGGCTTACGCGGAAACCTGAGGTCCGATAGGTTGGCAGGATTGAGTTGAACCCCGGCAGACAAAGCTGCGCGGAGATTTCTTGGTATTCCTCCGCAAGCCAACTGTTTTGTCTCGCCTGCTCGCTCAGGTTACAGTCAAGAAACAGTTCTTTCACGAAGCGTCGCGCTTGCGCCGCGCGCTTCAGTAGCGCTGTGTCATTGTTCATGGAGTAGGCATTTGCAAGATGGTTGCCGTAGCGTTCCAGAAACAACGCTACTGCAGATTCGTGCGAGTTCTCCTCAAGGGATGGCAGCGCTTGTTCAATCAGGAACGCCAATTCGGAATGCGGTATCGGCCCGGAAGTAATCAAACGATGCAGCAACCTCTCGAACGAGGTTCGGCACTCAAATCGCCGGTCATTTCCAAAAACTCCAGAAGCGTGGCTTCGCCCAGGTGCAAAGCTCAGCATCAAAATATCTTGGGTATTTCTTTCCTTTTCGCTGATGCAACGGCAGTGCGAAATTGCACCCGACAGCTCATTAAACAAATTCTCACGGACGCCGTCCTGCTCGCTCCCTTCGCTCTGGTAGAGATGGAATACATCGCCTTTGCCCTTCAACAAGACCAGGTCTGTGGGGTGTACGGCAGCTGCCCCATTTGCTGACGAAATGAAGGCCCGCCGCGCACGTAATGTCTCCTCAGCAACGTCCGACGCCAGAAGCCAGACCCGACGGTTTTCTTGATTGCAAAGCCATCGAGGATCCAGACCGAAATCGAAACTTTGCTGCATGTTGCGTTGCCCTTTACTCACCTAACTAGACATTACACGACTTTTTCGGGATACCAAATCCCACTGGCTTTGTACGACTTAACGAATTCTTGCTGTAAGCCAATGTGTTCCCCCAGATTTCTGCGTTGACGGGACCAAGTGTGCAAGGATTGCTCGTTTTGGAGGCAATGTCGCAAAAAAAATGTGGCGATCCTCTTGGAAAATCGAGGCGAGGCTGTGGCGGGAACGCCTCCGTTTGCCCAGCACGTCTCGCTCAGGCAGGAACGTGTGGAAGACTGTGAACCGCTCCGGTTTGGTCGGAGGCTGATTTCGGTTAGTTACGCGGCCATGTCTTCAGTTTCCAGAGCGGCGTAGAAGTTTGCCTCTGCTTCTGCCGGAGGGACGTTCCCGATCGGCTCGAGCAGG
>Ga0209503_10000510_pt1 | contig 23567 bp, 22 predicted proteins | sample SouAtlMetagenome_2_FD_187448 | JGI IMG/M metagenome (GOLD analysis project Ga0209503, IMG submission 187448) | Marine eukaryotic phytoplankton communities from Atlantic Ocean - South Atlantic ANT15 Metagenome (SPAdes) (version 2) | ecosystem: Environmental > Aquatic > Marine > Oceanic | place... | reverse complement strand
GGAGTTGCAATTATTAATACAATTAATGGTGCAATTGAAGCTGTAATCGATTTTAAAGATTTAAAAAATAAGGTCACAAAGCATAGCGGATTGGATGTTTTAAATGGAATCGCATATAATAGCATTACAAAAACATTATTTCTTACTGGAAAAAGATGGGATAAGTTATTTGAAGTTAAAATCATAACATCAAACTAATGCAAATTTTTGAAAAATTTATATCGGTTAGTAATGATGATATTGATCATTTAAATCATGTTAATAACATTCGTTATTTGAAGTGGATACAACAAATTGCTAAAGAACATTGGAACTCAATAACTACAAAAAACCAACGTGAAAAAAATGTATGGGTAGTAATTAGACATGAAATTGATTACAAATCACCTGCATTTATTGGTGATAAATTAAAACTAAAAACCTACGTTTCAGAATGTGATGGGGCTACATGTATACGTGAGGTTGAAATTATAAATTCAAAAACTTCAAAAATATTAGTAAAAAGTAAAACCAATTGGTGTATGACTAACCCAAAAACTAAACACCCCAAACGAATACCAAATGAGCTTTTAAACATTTTTGATTGACTTAAACTTATTCGATTAAAAATTATATTTTTACAATAATGAAAATATTACTAAAAAAGGTAATTTACTTGATACCAACTCTTCTTTTAGTGATGGTTTGGAGTTCATGCCGTAATGATATTGATTTTGTAAAATCAGAAGGTAATCTAACTTTTTCAAAAGACACTGTATACTTAGACACTGTTTTTTCAAATATTGGATCTAGCACATATACACTTAAAGTATATAATACATCTGAAAGAAATATTTTGATTCCTAAAATCAAACTACAAAAAGGTTTTGGTTCTAATTACAGATTAAATGTTGATGGAATGACTGGCGATATACCATTATCAGGCAAAGAATTCACAAATGTTGAATTGTTAGCAAAAGATAGTATGTATATATTTATTGAAACAACAGTAGATATTCAACAATTAGTTACAAATCAAAATCAGTATTTGTATACGGATAAAATTGTGTTTGGAGAAAATAACACTCAAGAAGTAGATCTAGTAACCTTAGTTAAAGATGCAATATTTATTTATCCACAACAAATCACATCTTTAGATGGAACAACACAAATTGAAACTCTAAATTTCGATATTGATGGTGACGGAACTATTGATGAGACAAATATACAGGGACGCTTTTTAGATGAAAATGAACTTAATTTTTCAAATGAAAGACCTTATGTTATTTACGGATATGCAGGTGTAAACAATGGTGACGTGTTAACAATTGAACCTGGATCACGAATACACTTTCATGCTAATTCAGGAATGATAATATCAGCAAACGCTTCCGTACATTCTATGGGAATGTTGAGTGATAATTATGAAACAATGGAGAATGAAATTATTTTTGAAGGAGATAGATTAGAAGATAGTTTCTCCAACATTCCAGGGCAATGGCAGACAATATGGATATTAAATGGTAGTACTGATAATAAATTTAATTTCACAACTATAAAAAACAGTACAATTGGTATTCTTTGTGACGGAAATCAGTATGACCAAGAAAAACTTGAAATAAATAATTCAAAAATATACAACTCAAGTAACTTTGGATTATTGGGCAGAGGTACTAATATAAAAAGTGAGAATTTAATTATAAATAAATGTGGTCAATCGTCATTTGCAGCTACTTTCGGAGGACAATATGATTTTATTCATTCCACAATTGTAAACTATTGGACAACCAGTTTTAGACAGTTTCCTTCACTACTTTTAAATAATTTCAGCCAAGATAGTAATCAAAATATTATACCCAACGACTTAAATAATGCAAATTTTACAAACTGTATTGTATATGGAAACGACAACCCTGAGTTTTTACTAGATAACATTGCAGAGGCTAACTTCAATTTTAAATTTAAGAATTGTTTATTACTTTTCGAGGATTCAAATAATTTTTATACTGGACCCTATTATGATTTTAGTAATTTGAATTTTTACGAAAATATTTTATTGAATCTAAATCCGGATTTTCTTGATCCATATCAAAATGAACTTCAAATATCACTGGAATCTCCAGCAGCTGGTCATGGAATTAATATTGGTAATTCAAATATTGATATATTAGGTAATCAAAGAAATTCCCCACCTGATCTTGGAGCATATAATGCAGTAAACTTTGATAATTAATTTTTTAGCTTTTTTTAAATAATGGCTTACCCCCCATCATACTATTAACTCGTTTTGAAACTGATGATAATACTTCATCATCATCATAATTAGTTATTACCTCATTAATAAAACTAACTATAGTTTTCATATCATCTTCGATCAAACCTCTAGTTGTTATGGCCGGTGTACCAACACGAATTCCTGATGTGACAAAAGGGCTTTGTGTATCGAACGGCACCATATTTTTATTCACTGTAATATCAGCTTTTACAAGAGCCTGCTCAGCATCTTTTCCTGTTATATTTTTGTTACGAAGATCTATCAACATCATGTGATTATCTGTACCACCAGAAATCAAATCATAATTAAGCTCAACAAAAGCTTTAGCCATGGCATTTGCATTTTTTTTCACTTGTACAATGTAATGCATAAAATTATCTGATAAAGCCTCACCAAATGCAATAGCCTTTCCAGCAATTACATGCTCAAGGGGACCACCTTGATTTCCAGGGAATATTGCAGAATCTAATAAAGTAGACATCATTTTATGCTTTCCAGATTTAAACTTTAGTCCAAAAGGATTTTGAAAATCTTTACCAATCATAATTAAACCGCCTCTGGGACCTCTAAGGGTCTTGTGAGTAGTAGTTGTTACGATATGACAATGAGGAAGAGGGTCATTTAATACCCCCTTGGCTATTAGACCTGAAGGGTGAGAAATATCACCAAGTAAAATTGCACTAACACTGTCAGCTATTTCTCTAAATCGTTTATAATCAATATCCCTAGAATAAGCGGAAGCACCAGCAATGATTAATTTTGGTCGTTCTTTTGAAGCAATTTCTTGTATCTTATCATAATTTAACATGCCAGATTCCCTTTCTACTCCATAAAACACAGGATTGTATAAACGACCAGAAAAATTGACAGGTGATCCATGAGTTAGGTGACCACCATGTGATAGATCAAATCCTAGAATTTTATCTCCAAGTTTTAAACAAGCATGAAAAACTGCAGTGTTTGCTTGACTTCCTGAATGAGGCTGAACGTTAGCCCATTCAGCGCCAAATAACGCTTTTGCTCTGTCAATGGCAATTTGTTCAATTTGATCAACAACTTCACAACCACCATAATAGCGCTTACCCGGATAGCCTTCAGCATATTTATTTGTCAATATAGAACCCGTTGCCTCCATCACTTGTTCACTAGTGAAATTCTCAGACGCTATGAGCTCTATGCCATATAATTGTCGATTTTTTTCATCATTAATTAAATCAAAAATTTCTTTATCTCTTTGCATAAGATTTGTTATAGTTTAGCATTTGTAAAAATAAGTATATAGTTAATTATATTGCTCAAAAAACATATATTTGATATATTATTTATTAAAAATTAATTAACATCAGTTGACATGTCTAATTTTGCAAATAACCCTGAAAGAAGATCTTGGATTCATGTTGATCCGAAATCTGATTTCCCAATTCAGAATATTCCATTTGGTGTATTTTTAACAAGAGATGATATTATTACAATTGGTACTCGTATTGGAGATACAGCTATTAATTTAGGTGCTTTACATCAGCTAGGATATTTTGATGGAATACCTTTAACAGATGATATTTTCCTTCAAGACACTCTAAATGATTTTATTGCTGATGGACGTCAGACTTGGCGTGCAGTTCGAAAAAGAATCGTAGAAATTTTTGATGCCGAAAACTCAATCTTAAAGTCTAATTTTAAACATAAAGATGTTGTACTTTTCAATTTAGATGAGATTGAAATGCAACTTCCTATTCAAATTGGAGATTATACTGATTTCTATGCTAGCCGCGAACATGCTACTAATGTAGGAACAATGTTTAGAGGAAAAGAAAATGCATTAATGCCAAATTGGTTGCATTTGCCAGTAGGATACCATGGCAGAAGCTCATCAATAATTCATTCTAATATTCCAATAAGACGGCCAAAAGGACAAACTTTACCAGTAGGCTCAAATGAACCAATTTTTGGCCCCAGCAAAGCAGTAGATTTTGAACTCGAAATGGCATTTATTACTACAGACGCTAATGACTTAGGAGATTCCGTTCCAGTAAATGAAGCCGAGGCTTACATTTTCGGTTTAGTATTGTTTAACGATTGGAGTGCAAGAGATATACAGCGATGGGAATATGTTCCTTTAGGACCTTTTCTTGGAAAAAACTTTGCATCATCAATATCTCCATGGATTGTAACATTAGATGCTTTAGAACCATTTAGAGTCAGCTCGCCAAAACAAGATCCTGAACCACTTGAATATTTAAAATCAGGTGAAAATAAAAGTTTCGATATCAACTTAGAAGCTGCTATTAGGCCTCAAAATAGTGTTGAAACCGTTGTTTGTAAATCAAATTTTAAATATATGTATTGGAATATGTCACAGCAATTAGCTCACCATACAGTAAATGGTTGTCCTGTTAAAGCCGGTGACATGATGGGCAGTGGAACAATTTCTGGCACTAAACCAAATTCTTATGGGTCTATGTTAGAATTAGCTTGGAAAGGGGAAAAACCATTAAAGCTAAATGATGGATCAGAAAGAAAATTTATTAATGATAATGATACAGTAATACTAAGAGGTTATTGTAAAAAAAGTGATTTAAGAATTGGTTTTGGTGAAGTAAGTACAAAATTACTACCATCAAAATAATTGAATAGCTAAATTAATATACTTTTGCTTAAATTTTCAAATTACAATAACGTAATGATGAATGAAGTGAGGATTTTTTCACCTGGAACTGTTTCTAATGTAGGATGCGGATTTGATACTCTTGGATTTTGTCTCGATTCCATTGGTGATGAAATGATCATAAGAAAAAAATCTGGAAAAGGAATTAAAATATCAAGTATCAAAGGTTTTAATCTACCTCTTGGAACCGAATCTAATGTTGCAGGTGTATCAGCGCTTGAAATGTACAATGATCTTGACATTGATTATGGCTTTGAAATAGAAATAATTAAGAAAATTAAGCCCGGTAGTGGTATTGGAAGTAGTGGCGCTAGCGCTGTAGGTAGTGTTTACGGAATGAATTATTTACTTGGATGTCCTTTTGACAAAATGCAGCTAATAAATTATGCCTTGAAGGGAGAAGCTTTGGCAAGTAAGGTAGAACACGCTGATAATGTTGCTCCAGGTATTTTAGGTGGATTTACGCTTGTAAAGAGTCTTAAACCATTGAATGTTATAAAACTGCCCTCACCCACTGATCTTTATACTGTTATAGTCCATCCCCAAATTGAAATAAAAACATCTGATTCAAGATCTATACTACCAACAAAAATCCCTCTAAAGGATGCAGTAATTCAATGGTCTAATGTTGGAAGTTTAGTACATTCACTACACACTTCAGACTATAAATTGTTAGGAAAATCAATTAAAGACATTATTATTGAACCTCACAGAAGAAAATTAATCCCATATTTTAGTGATATCAGAAAGATAGCTGCAAAGTCAAATGGACTTGGAACATCGATTTCTGGCTCTGGACCATCAATTTTCAGTTTGTGTAAGGGTCTCAGATCTGCTAAAGAAATAGAATCTAGGCAGAGACAATTTATGGAAAATACTAAAATTAAGTTTCACACGTATATTTCAAAAATCAATACACAGGGTGTAAAAATCATATCATGTCAATGATATACTACAGCTTAAATTATAATAGTCCAGAATCAAATTTTGAAAACGCTACCAGAAAAGGATTAGCACCTGATAAGGGATTATATTTTCCAAAAGATATAACAAAGCTTGATGATTCTTTTTTTGATGAAATTGAAAAATTATCTTATTCTGAAATAGCATTTCAGGCTATAAAACAATTTGTAGGATCTGAAATTTCAGAATCAGCTTTAAAAATAATAATTGAAGAGAGTATAAATTTTGACTTTCCCCTCATAAAAATTGAAAATTCAATATCAACAATTGAGTTATTTCATGGACCAACAATGGCATTCAAAGACGTTGGCGCACATTTTATGGCTAGATGTGTTAAGTACTTTAACAGAAATAAAAAAAATAATGTTACAGTTCTAGTTGCAACATCTGGAGATACAGGTGGTGCAGTAGCTAATGGATTTTACAATTTAGATGGAGTGGACGTTGTAATTTTATATCCAAAAAATAGAGTAAGCAGTGTACAAAAAAAACAATTAACGACACTTGGAAAAAATATTACAGCAATAGAATTAAATGGTACTTTTGATGATTGTCAAGAAATGGTTAAAAAGGCATTTTTAGATAAAGAAATAACTTCAAAAAAAGAATTGACTTCAGCAAATTCAATAAATATTGCCAGATGGCTACCCCAAATGTTTTATTTTATGTTTGCTTACAGAGATCTTAAAAAAATTAACAAGCAAATTGTCTTTTCAGTACCAAGTGGAAACTTTGGGAATATTTGTGCAGGAATGATTGCACAAAAACTCGGGTTTCCTTTTAAAAAGTTTATCGCTGCGAATAACATCAATAATGTAGTCGAAAGATATTTAAGTACTAAAATATATGACCCTGTTTCATCAATTCAAACAATTAGTAATGCAATGGATGTCGGATGTCCAAGCAACTTCATAAGAATTAAAAAAATATATAATGACAACTATGATGAATTAAAATCAAATTTGTCTGTATTTAGCTTTTCAGATCTAGCTACAAGAAAAGCCATATTAAAAATATTCAAAAATACTGGTTATATAGCAGACCCGCATGGAGCATTAGGCTATTTAGCTTGTGTTGAATATTTAAAAACAAATCCTAATGTACACACTGTATTTTTAGAAACTGCCCATCCAGCGAAATTTTTAGACACCATTGAACCAATAATAAAAAAGAAAATTAAGTTACCTAATCAAATTCAATCGATTATTAATAAAAGTGAAGTATCTACAGAAGTTAAAAACTACAATGAGTTTAAGGAAAATTTATTGCGAATATAGATACTAAATTTGATTAAATTTGTCTATAAAATATTATCCAATGAAAAAGACTGCACTTTTTGAATTACACAAATCATTAGGAGCAAAAATGGCTCCATTTGCTGGATATGAAATGCCTATACAATACGAAGGAATTAATGTAGAACATACCAATGTAAGAGAATCTATTGGAGTATTTGATGTTTCGCACATGGGAGAGTTTATAATTGAGGGCAATAAGTCTTTAAATCTTATCCAATTACTGTGTACAAATGATGTCGCTAAACTTAGAATTGGTCAAGCACAATATAGTTGTATGACAAATTCTACTGGAGGTATTGTTGACGATTTGATTATATATAGACTGAAAGAGCAATCTTATCTTTTAGTTGTAAATGCCAGTAATATTGAAAAAGACTGGAATTGGATCAATAGTAATAACAGCTTTGGAGCAACAATCAAAAACATTAGTGATGAATACAGTTTATTAGCAATTCAAGGTCCAAAAGCTACCATAGCAATGCAATCATTAACAAATATTAATCTAGAATCAATTGAGTTTTACAACTTTAAAATTGGAAAATTTGCTGATATGGAAAATGTAATAATTTCAGCCACAGGTTACACTGGCAGCGGAGGATTCGAAATTTATTGTAAAAATAATCAAGCAATTAATATTTGGAATAAAGTTTTTGAGGCTGGTAAAAATTATAATATAAAGCCTGTAGGATTAGCTGCTAGAGATACTTTGAGATTAGAAATGGGATATTGTCTATACGGAAACGATATTGATGAAGAAACATCTCCAATTGAAGCTGGTTTAGGCTGGATAACTAAATTTTCTAAGGATTTTATTAACTCAAAAAACTTAAAAAGGCAAAAACTTGAAGGAACCAAAAAAAAATTAGTTGGAATTGAGCTATTAGAAAGAGGTATTCCAAGAAAAGGATATGAAATAATTAATGATGAAAATGTTGTCATTGGTAATATTACTTCTGGAACTATGTCTCCTACTCTATCTAAAGGTATTGGAATGGGTTATATTGATTCTGATAAAAGTATGATTAATTCACAAGTGGGAATAAAAATTAGAAATAAAGTAATTGCAGCAAAAATTGTAAAAACCCCTTTTGTAATAATTTAGCAATAAATGAAAGAAAAAAAAACTCGTATTCTTATTTTAGGAGCAAGTGGTTTTTTAGGACATTCCATTTACAAAGAATTATCACAATATTTTAATACATATGGTACATATAGATTACCAACTAAGAAGTTTCTTAATAGTAAAAGTTTTTTTGAATACGACCACAAGGAAGACGATATTGTTGAAATATTAAAAAAAGTTAACCCATCAATCATAATCTCTGCGCTAAAAGGTTTATTTGAGACACAAATAATTGCGCATAGACATGCTACAGAGTATTTAAAATTAAACCCTCAGACAAAAATTATATTTTTATCCTCAGCTAATGTATTTGACGCATATAGTAAATATCCAAGCTACGAAAATGATACTAGATTAAGTAACAGTATATATGGTCTTTTTAAAATAAAAATTGAGTATTTATTACAAAAATTACCTAAAAAAAGCTGGACTATAATTAGATTACCAATGGTATTTGGTTTAAAATCAAACCGAATTAATGAAATAATTGAATTAGCAAGAATAAATGAACCTATTGAACTATTTCCAAATTTAATCATGAATGTATGCTCGGTAGAAAAATTGACTCGTCAATTACATTACATTATTAATAGAAATAAAAGCGGAATTTTTCATTGTGGTAGCTCAGATTTAGTTCATCATGAATACTTTATGAAAGACTTGATCAAATGTTTAGGAGTTAAAAAACCTAAATATAAGTTCGTCTACACAACTAACGAAGAACGATATTTAGCTGTTCTTCCAAAATTTAATTCCTTACCAAAATATCTACAATTCGTAAGTAATGATGTATTAAAAGAGGTTATTAAACTTCAGTAAATCTTATATTCTTTTGACATTATAATTAACATTAATATTTTTGTTAAAACATTAAATAAAACTTATGGGTAGAGCATTTGAATTCCGAAAAGCCAGAAAAATGAAGCGATGGGCTGCAATGAGTAAAGCATTCACTAGGATTGGAAAAGATATTGTAATGGCAGTTAAAGATGGAGGAGCAGATCCAGAAAACAACTCTAAATTAAGGGCAGTCATTCAAAATGCAAAGTCTGTAAATATGCCCAAAGATAATATTGAAAGGGCAATTAAGAGAGCAAGTGATAAAAACCAAGAAGAATATAAAGAAGTTCTTTTTGAGGGATATGGCCCTTATGGTATTGCTGTAATCGTAGAAACTGCTACAGACAATAACACTAGAACAGTTGCAAATATTAGAAGTTATTTTAATAAATGTGGTGGAAATCTTGGAAAATCAGGATCGGTCGCTTTTATGTTTGACCATATATGCAATTTTAGAATTAATGGTACTGATTTGGATCCTGAAGAAATTGAATTAGAGTTTATTGATTTTGGAGTAGAAGAAGTTTTCAGTGATAATGATGGAATTTTAATATACGCACCTTTTGAATGTTTTGGATCAATACAGTTAGAACTAGAATCACGAAATATTGAAATTTTATCATGTGGATTTGAACGAATAGCTCAAAGTACAAAAGTGCTTAGCAAAGAACAAGTTGAGGAAGTAGAAAAACTATTAGAAAAAATTGAAGAGGACGATGATGTACAAAATGTTTATCACTCAATGAAAGAGTTCTAGGAGTATTTAGGAATTTTTCCTTTAACTCCCTTGAAGAAAGAATACATATATTTAAAATCCGAATCAATATCTCCAGTTGGATAAAATGGTTCTGAAAACTTATTCATCTTATTTTTAAAGTCAAGAGTAAACATCACTATAGGTACATTTGCCTTTTTGGCAATATAATAAAAACCAGTTTTCCAATTATCAACTTTTTTTCTAGTGCCCTCAGGAGCCAAGGCAATTCTAAATTCATCTTTTTCTAAAAAAAGTCGAACAATAGCATCAACTTGTTTTTCATTTTGCTTTCTTGTGACAGGAAGACCGCCAAGTGATTTAAAAAGCCAACCTGTAAATGGATTAAATAATGATTTTTTTCCAATGAAATTAGCTTTAATATTTATAACCGATCGAAGTAAAACTCCAATGTAAAAGTCATGCCAGCTAGTATGTGGAACGGCTATAATAACTACCTTTTTTATGCTATGAAAATCTTTAAATCCACTAATTTTCCAACCCAATATATTGTGATAAATAATTTTTGAAATAGCGTTAAACATTACATTTTTTTATATAGGGATTTGACATAATCACGTGTTATTAAATTTCTCCAGTTATCCCCTATTGCATTTTCCCAAAGGAGATCAAGTTTAAATGAAATATCAATCATTTCATCTAGCTGTTCTTGTGATGTGTTTTTACAAATTTCTACAGGTAAAATTATATCATGTTTTTTCATCATTTTCCTGAAAAGTCTAATATCGTCAAAATAGAACTTATCGAGTTGATTAAAAACTATACAATTACCCAAACCATGCTTGATTCCAAGAACATACGATAATCCGTAGCTTAATGCATGGACAATACCAACTTGTGAAAAGGCAATGCTCATTCCTCCGTGCCAGGAAGCCATCATTAACTTATTTTGCATCTCAGAAACAGTCATATCATTAATGAAAACGTCCTTACATAACTCATAAGCCATTTCACCATAACTCTTACTGAATGTATTGATAAAATTTCCGTTTAATGATTCAACACAGTGAATAAAACAATCCATTCCAGTGTAAAACCATTGATCTTTTGACACACCATTAGTCAGCTCAGGATCTAGAATAACCTGATCAAAAGGAGTGAAATCACTATTTATTCCTAATTTCATTTTTGAGCCATTTAAAACAGTAGTTCTTGATACTTCTGCGCCAGTGCCAGAAATTGTTGGTATGCCGACATGATAAACTGCTGGATTTTTAATCAAATCCCAGCCTTGATAATCTTCGCTTGAACCATTGTTTGTCAACATTAGTGAAACAGCCTTTGATAAATCCATCAAAGTACCACCACCAATGCCAATGATTCCTGATGGAAGAGATTTTGTTTTTAATATAATATTTTCAACTAAATCATCAACTTGAGATGTTTTTGGTTCAAACTCAGACGAAATAAATATTATATAATCATCATATGAAAGTGATATATTTGAAAGAATATTATGATTTTTCTCAAATACATCATCTATTAAATAAATAAATGGAGCCTTTTCGTTTTTACGCTTAGGCTCCAAAATTTCAGATAATTGACCCAGGCTTCCTCTGCCAAAAACTACCTTAGAGACTAATGGGAAATTCTTAAAATTCATTTAGTTGTTTTTATGAAAAAAATTATTACTGGTTCCATAGCTTGTTTGCTTTAACCAAATCATTTGGAGTATCTATTTCAACCCCTTCAACGTTTGATTCCACCATCTTTATCTTTTTTCCATGTTCCAAAAAGCGTAAACATTCTATTTTTTCAGATTTTTCAAGATCTAGCATTAGTAAATTTGTAAATTCAAGTAGAGTCGATTTTCTGAAAGCATATATGCCTTTGTGTTTGTAATAATTTGGCTGATCAGTAATTGAACGTTGATATGGAATTCTGCTTCTAGAAAAATAAAGAGCAAAATTATTGATATCGGTAATTACTTTAACACAATTTGGATTATTAATGTCGTCTTCGTTATCAATTTTAACCATTAAAGATGCTAAGTCAATATTATTATCAGAATCACAGTTAAAAATATTAATTAAGCTTTTTAAACTCTCTTTTTCTGTAAAAGGTTCATCTCCTTGTACATTCACAATTATATCACAATCAATGCTTAAAGCAGCTTCTGCAATTCGGTCACTACCTGATTCATGACTATTCTTACTCATAATAACATCTCCTCCGTTGTTTTTAATTTCATTAAAAATAATATCATTATCGGTTACCACATAGACTTTACTAAAAAGAGAGGTATCTAATGTAGCCTGATAGGTACGCATAATTACTGACTTCCCTGCAAGATCCTGCATCAATTTCCCAGGAAATCGACTTGCATCATATCTAGCAGGTATCATTGCTATGACTTTCATTTATTTCTATTTTTAATTTTTAAAAATAAGTTTTTTTTTAATCATTTAATTAAATAACAGCCAATAGTTTACATCTCGAAACAATCATCATTAAACCCAATCAAAAAAAGTTTTTCCTTAGCCCTTGTAACTGCAGTATATAGCCATCTTAAATAATCTAAATCTAGGCCATTAGGTAAATATGGTTTTTCAATAAAAACATTATTCCATTGACCCCCTTGTGATTTATGACATGTTATTGCATAAGCAAACTTTACTTGCAAAGCATTTAAGTATTTATTTTTCTTAACGGCTAAAAACTTTTTGTAACCAGATTTTTCATGTTCGTAATCCATTAATACTCGTTGATATAATTTATTCGATTCCGCATATGGAAGTGATGGACTTTCAAGTGATATAGTATCAAGCATTATTACCGTATCAAATGGTTTCATTTTTGGATAATCAACTAAACGGATTTTTACTTCTGCAAACCTGTATTCGTAAAGATCTTTAATATTGTAAATTTCCAATATTTCAATAATATCGCCGTTTGCTATAAAACCTGCTTCAGTTGATGGTTTTAACCAAAAGTAATTATTTTTGACTATCATTAAATAGTCCCCTGTAGTTATTTCATAATCATTAAATAATACTCTGGAGCGAATTTGTTGATTATATAAATTTGCACGCTTATTTGACCTTACAATAAAAGTAGTTTCCTCATTTCCCTGGACTGAATATGAGTCATTTATAGCATCTAAGATTTCGTGACCGTCTATGAGCCTTACTATATCTATAAATTCATTAATTTTAAATTTAAATGAACCGTAAGATTTATATGCAATTGCTTCGCGTAACATGGTAGCATTAAACAAAATACCTGAGTTTTGACTTTGCCTCACAACTTCATCTAGTTCTAATTCATTAACTTTTTTATTAAAATTTAATTCTAATACATCACAATTTAATGCTGGACTTAAATCTAAATGCACAGGTGGCAGTTGAGCAGTATCACCAATTAGTAACAATTTACATTGTAAACCTGAATAAACATATTTAATTAAATCATTTAGTAATGATCCCGAACCAAAAATATTAGATTGCACAGAACTATCAGATATCATTGATGCTTCGTCAACTATGAATATGGTATTTTTATGCTTATTTTGGCTTATTACAAATGATACTTTACCACTTTTATCAATTCTTGATGCATATATTTTCTTATGAATTGTGAATGCATCACTTGATGAATAATTACTGATTACTTTAGCTGCACGACCTGTAGGAGCTAACAAAACAGAGCTTTTTTTTATTTTCCAAAGATTTTTAACCAATGAGCCTATAATTGTTGTCTTTCCTGTTCCTGCATAACCCTTAAGTATAAAAATGTTATCTTTTGATATATCAAATATAAAATCTGACAACTTTTCTAATACTAAATCCTGTTTTGATGTAGGCAAAAAGGGGAAACTTGATTTGATTAAATGATAAAATTGTAATGAAGTCATATGTAAAGTCTACATAAAATATTGTATTCAAATATAAGAATGATTTTTAGCAGGTTTAACTTTATTGAATAAAAAAAATTGTAGATTTGTCTTATCTGATTTGATTATAAACACGTACTATGGCAATCTTCTTTATTATAACTGTTATTATTTTATCATTAGCTATCGTTTGGCTAGTAGATAAATATGATCCAAAAAAATACAAGGGTATGATTCTTTTAGGATTATGGAGTTTAATTATTACTCTTTTCTACATGACATTTATGTCTATCTATGGTGAAATTAAATTCAACAAAGAAAAAGAAAAACGCTACAAGATTGTAATTGAAAATTTGAAAGATATTCGTAATTCGCAACTTGCTCACAGAGCAGTAAATGGTAACTTCCAAAATAATTGGGACTCACTAGTGAAATTCATTGAAACTGAAAAATTTACCATTACTCAACGCAGAGATTCAACAGTCATTGATAAAGTATTAACAAAACGATATGGTGTTGATACAACTAAAGACATTGTTATAATAGATACATTAGGATTTGTTAGCGTAATTGACTCGCTTTTTGGGGTTGATACAAGATTTAAAACTATGATGAATGTTCCAGTTGGCAAAGAGAATCAGGTATTTAAATTAGAAACAGGTTATATTCCACAGAACGGAGTGAATATTCCTGTTTTTGAAGTTTCAGTAGATAAAGGTATACTACTACATGACCAAGATAAAAACCTCGTTAAAAAAGAAAAAGAGATCAAGTCAGTTGAAGAAGTTAATGGACCAACGCTAAAGGTTGGCTCAATGGAGGAGGTAAATACTAATGGAAATTGGCCTAAAAATTATTCGAGCGAACAATAAAATATCAGAAAAAAATTTAGTATTGTCCATTCAAATAGGATTGAATGGACTTTCTTTTTTGGTTTTAGATCTTTTTTCAAAAAATATTGAAGATTATTCTTATCAAACTTTTAAAGATAAAATAACTCCTAAAGTTTTATTAGACAAAATAATTAAACAGTTTGAGTTGAATAAAAATCTAAATCAAGATTTTACAAAAATTCAATTAATTCATGATAATGAACTACAGACTCTAGTTCCATCAGCTCTGTTCGAAGAAGCTAATTTAACAGACTATATAAAATATAATGCTAAAATATTTAAAAGTGATTTTGTAACGTACGATTCTATTTCAAATCAGGATATAATGTTAGTATATGTGCCATTTGTCAATATTAATAATTTCATATTTGATAGATTTGGAAGTTTTGAATATAAACATAGTTCTACAATTTTAATAGAAAAAACCTTACACCTTAAAAAAAATATTAAAGACACAACTTTATATGTAAATGTTGAATCATCAATAATTGATATTATTATCGTAAAATCGAATTCTTTACTATTTTACAACCGTTTTCAGTACAAAACTAAAGAAGATTTTATATACTTTATCCTATTCACAATAGAACAGTTAGATTTAAATCCTGAGAAATTAAAATGTGAATTCTTTGGCTCTATTAATTCTACCGATGAATTGTATTTAATTGCATTTAAGTATATAAGAAATATATCTATTCTTGCTTTTGATAAAATGAATTACTACAAGAAAAAAAATACTGAAAACTTTATAATATTAAATAGTTTCAATTGAGAATTATATCTGGTAAACACAAAGGGAGACGAATCAAAGCACCCAAAAAGCTACCTGTTAGACCTACAACTGATATGGCTAAAGAAGCATTATTCAATATTCTTTCTAATCAATATAATTTTGATCAAATTTATTTTCTTGATTTGTTTGCTGGTACAGGAAATATGAGCTATGAATTTTGTTCTAGAGGAGCAAATAATATAATCTCTGTTGACAGCGATAGAAATTGCTGTAAATTTATTAGACAAACAGCAAAAGAACTGTCCATGCCTATTCAAACAGTTTTTAGCGATGTTTTTAAGTTTTTAGAAAAAACAACAAACTCTTTTGATGTAATATTTGCTGATCCACCATATGATATTGATCAAAACAAACTCGAGCTCATAATTAATGCTGTATTTAAAAACAAACTAATTAATGATTATGGTACTTGCATAATAGAGCATTCCAAGTATAAATCTTTAAAAAAACTTGAAAATTTCACTGAGTTAAAAAAATATGGTGGAAATTATTTTAGTTTTTTTAAATAAAAAAAAGCAGATCTATAAGCCGAATTCTGTACTCTAAGAGCCCTTATCATTTATCTACATTTACTGTTACCAGTAAACTTTAGCTGCCTACCCTTCAACATTGTACGTGTAGCACTCAAGAGTTGATATACTTGGCATTGCACCTCATAGAGTTTACCTGATTTCACTACAGCTTAACCTGTATATACTTTCTGTTGCACTTTTCCTAACCTTACAGTTGGTGGCTGTTAACCACTATGATACACTATGGTGTTCGGACTTTCCTCTCTTCGTTTTACGAACAGCGATAAGGCGATCTGCTTTTAGACAAAATTACGTAAATTGTTGATAACTCATAAATATTTATAATACTGCTACAAATCAATAAGTAATTTATCTTTAAATTTGTTTTAATGGAAAATTTTGTTGTATCAGCACTTAAATATAGACCACAAACATTTAAAGATGTTGTAGGTCAATCAACCATTACAGCAACTTTAGAAAAAGCAATAAAAGAAAACCATTTGGCTCAAGCATTGTTATTTACTGGACCAAGAGGAGTTGGAAAAACAACTTGCGCCAGAATTTTAGCAAAAATGATTAACAGTAAGGATAATGGTAAATCTGATGAAGATTATTCTTTTAATATATTTGAACTTGATGCTGCATCGAATAATTCAGTTGACGATATTAGAAGCCTTACCGATCAGGTAAGGATACCCCCCCAAGTAGGAAAATATAAAGTTTACATTATTGATGAAGTTCATATGTTATCAACCAATGCTTTTAATGCTTTTTTAAAAACATTGGAAGAGCCTCCTACACATTGTATATTTATTTTAGCAACTACAGAGAAACATAAAATAATTCCAACAATACTATCACGTTGTCAAATATATGATTTTAAAAGAATTACTGTTTCAGATACAAAAAATTACCTCAAATTAATTGCTAAAGAACAAGGAGTTAAAGCAGATGAAGATGCTTTAAATATAATAGCACAAAAATCAGATGGTGCTATGCGCGATGCACTTTCAATTTTTGATCGTGTTGTAAGTTTCTGTGGGGATAATTTGACACGAAAAGCTGTATCAGAAAATTTAAGTGTTCTTGATTTTGAAACATACTTTGAATCAACAAATCTTATTATTAAAAATGACATCCCTGCCCTATTCTTAATGTATAACAATATTATCAGTAAAGGATTTGAAGGACAACATTTTATAAATGGACTAGCATCTCATTTTAGAGATCTTTTTGTTTCAAAAAACATTGAAACTATTAATCTACTTGATTACAGCTCAGAAGTCATGGATAAATACAAGACGCAGTCAAAAAAAATAAGTACAGAATTTTTAACTGAAGCTATAACACTAACTAATGACTGTGATTTAAAATTCCGAGATAGTAAAAATAAACGTTTACTAGTCGAAATCTGTCTTATGAAATTAGCTTCTATCAATCTTGATGGAGAAAAAAAAAAGACTAATAAATTTATAATTCCTGCATCAAATTTTAAAAGTGAATCATCACAAGTACAAAATATTTTTAAAAAAGAAGAACTACCCGTTGTTGAAAATCAAAATTTATTAAAAAATAATTCTAAAAAAGATGAATCAATTGATTTAATCTCAGACAACATCAATATTGATAAAGTTGAAATTTTAAATACACCTACATTAAAACGACAATCATCAGGATTATCTCTTAAAAGTATTCAGAGAAAAAAAGATCACAAAATTAAGCAAATGGAAGTTGCTGTAAAATCTGAGGATTTACCAAAAAATTCATTTAAACATGAAGAATTATTAAAGCACTGGGACAATTATGTTAAAAAAATTGAAGAACAAGGTCGTCATAATCTTGCAGCAATTTTAAAAATTGATGAGCCTAAATTAAAAGAAAATTATATTATTGGTATTGAATTTCCTAATTCCACAAACAAAATTGAAGTTGAGAGAGAAAAAACAGAATTATTAAAATATTTAAGAATTTCCTTGAATAATTACGCTATAGATTTAGATATAACAGTAAATGAAATAATTGAAAAAAAATTCGTCTATACAAATGAGGAAAAATTTCAAAAATTAAAAGAGAAAAATCCTTCGCTAGAAGCCCTAAAAAAAAGTTTTAACTTAGAATTATAATGTATGTTAGGACTTAAATTACCATCCGATCCACGCTGGGTTAATGTAGCTGAAATGAATATCGACGAGATACTAAGTGATCATGCATTTTGTGAACAAAAAGCTGCCAGTACCGCCATTTCTCTAATTGTTAGCTTTCCAGAAAACACTTTGTTAGTTACACAAATGATTGCACTAGTTGAAGAAGAAATGAGCCATTTCAAGATGGTTCACGATATTATAATTGAACGCGGTATGACCCTTGGTAGAGACCGAAAAGACGAATATGTAGTTCAGCTGCTAAAGTTTTTTCCTAAAGGCGGAAGCCGTACAACACAATTAATACATAGGCTTCTTTATGCTGCACTAATTGAGGCAAGAAGTTGTGAACGTTTTAGGTTATTATCTGAAAAGTTAAAAGATAAAAAACTAGCAAAGTTTTATAAAAAATTAATGATAAGTGAGGCTCATCATTATACAATGTTTTTAAATTTAGCTAGGAAATATGGAGATCGAAAAGAAGTCGATTCAAAATGGTCTGAACTATTAAAATTTGAATCAGAAATAATTAGAAATTTAAGTAATAATAGTAAGATTCATGGTTAAAATAACTAAAAATTATATTAATTTAATTTTTTTAATTTCTGTTTTAGTTGTAAACTATAACTGTAATAGAAGTAAAAAATTAAAATCTCCCGATATTAAAATAAATGAATACGATCATAAAAATGAACAATCAAAACAAAAAAAGTTAAATAACGAGATTTACCCAATTGATTTGACCATTAAACTTGGGGAAACATTATCTAGTATCTTACTACCATACAAGGGGATTAAATACCCAGATGTAATCCAAATTGCTAATAACCCTGAGTTTAGTAATGATTTAAACAATATTCAAACTGGACAAAAATATCAAATTATTTTAGACAAAAATGACAGCACAATAGTTTCATACAAGCATTTCTTTTCACAAGATAATATTATTGAAGTACTTTTTCAAGATGATATTTCAATTCATAAAATTAAAATATCAAATAGTAAAAATGTAATTGAAAAAATAAATACATCAATAAATGAACCTGTAAATATTAAAAATATTGATTACGGCGATATTGAGATTTCTAAATCTTTATTGATAGGCAAAACAAATTTTGGAAAAAATTCGGCTTATATTAAATTTGATAATAAATACCATAGTAAATCAACAATGTATTTAGAAAGAGAAACTGCTAGTGCATTCATAAGAATGCATGAGGCTGCAAAACAAGATGGTATTAATTTAATTGTTGTTTCAGGAGCAAGGAATTATTATTCACAAAAGTCGATATGGGAAAGAAAATTTAATAGTAATCGTCAAGCTGGTTACTCCCCTGTTGAAAATGCCACAAAAATTTTGAAATATAGCTCAATGCCAACTACTTCTCGCCACCATTGGGGAACAGATATAGACATTAATAGTTTAGAGCCAACTTATTTTGAAAGTGGTATTGGGAAAAAAGAATACGAATGGTTAAGTAAAAATGCGATTGAATTTGGATTTTGTCAAGTTTATACTGATTTTGATATTGATGACAGAACAACTGGTTATCAAAACGAAGCTTGGCATTGGAGTTATATCCCTAAGGCAAAAATTTATTTAAAGGAATATAATGACAAAATTTCCTATGAGGATATTAATGGTTTTCTAGGATCTGATTTGGCAGAAGAGTTAAATATGATTGATGATTATGTTAATGGAATTTCAAGTAATTGTTTTTAACTACCATTCGCTGTAGCATTCATCCGTTTGCATTGCCTGAACTATATTATCGATTGAGCATGTTAAGTGCCAAGAGTGCCATTTATCACCAACTCGCTGAGGTACAATGTCGATATGATGTTGTTTTTTTCCTTTTCGTAAAATGACTACTCCATCTTTGTACTTATCAACTAATGCTGAAATATTTTCTACACCGATAATATTGCCATATGCATTTTCTATACTTACTTCTTTAAAATTTCTTGTTATAAATTTGTATCCATAATTATCAGCTTTGCTGAATATTGGATCAATATACATGTCATTATAATCACGAATAACACTTTTTACCCTACTATCAATTCTTCCATATTTAGAAAAAGCCACAATTGTTACATAATTTTCAACATAAACAGGTCTAGTGCTCAATGCAGGGCTATATACCCAGCCCTCAACTCCTTTACGGGTTCTAATAAGGTCAAAAGGTCCTTTAGTTTGTACACCACGAAGTTTGACACTAACAATATTTCTAGATGATTGACCTAAATCGGTAACTCTTTCACCTTCGTCAAGAGATGTTATTCTTTTCGATTTTAAATCGGGACTTCTTCTAACTGAGAGTTTGTCTACTGTAGAGTACAAATAGTTCTGAGAAAATACCTCAGGGAAACTAAATAAAAGCATGAGAGCAAAAAATAATTTTTTCATATTGTATAGCTTTGGATAAATTTTAATATCTAAATTAAGCTAATATATGGAAAAATATTATTAAGGGGATAAACGTTCTGTAGTCCAAATCCTATTCTTATTAAGCTTATATCTAATGCGATCATGAAGTCTGTTTGATCGTCCTTGCCAAAATTCAATTTCAATTGGTTTAACAATATATCCACCCCAAAATTCTGGTCTGGGAATTGATTTATTTATAAATTTTTGTTGAAAGTATTCTATTTTCGCATCTAACTTAAGACGATTTTCTACAACTGCACTTTGATTTGATGCATGAGCACCAAGTTGACTTCCTCTTGGACGTGATTTAAAGTAATCATTACTAATTTTGTCAGATGTTTTATCAATATTCCCCTTTATAATTACTTGACGTTCTAACCCCTCCCAAAAAAAAGATAAGCTAACATGTGGGTGATTTGAAATTGCTTTACCCTTATCGCTATTGTAATTAGTAAAAAAAATAAAGCCCTGATCAGAATATTTTTTTAAAAGAACAATTCTTCCTTTAGGATATCCATCTTGTCCTAAAGTTGATAATGTCATTGCATTTGTTTCGTTTTCTGGAAGCAATTTATCAGTATCCCTAAACCAAAGGTCAAATAATGTATAAGGAGATTTTGGAAGATTATCCTCTAACAAATCTAATTTGTCATATGACTTTCTATAACTACTTAAATCCTTTTGCATCACTTTTTTTTCAAAATTAGAAAAAATAGTCTACAAAATTCTTAAAGCTTTAATAAAAAGAATTATATAATCAACTCACATCAATTATCTAATTTCCAATGTTTAAGTTTGGATGTTTTACCAATTCCTGGATTAAACATATTTGTAGGATCTAATTCATTATAAAATTTTATTAGAGATGGCTTTGCTTGATATTCATGACCTACATTATGTTCTGCGGGATATTCAGCCCCTCGTGAATCATAATATTGTAACAATTCTGACTTTAATTTATCAATATCAACCCCTTTTTTTACAACATAATTTTGATGCATGACATGACAAAACAAATGACCATAATATAATTTCATTATAAACTTGTTACTAATTTTAGCTGGCAAGTTTTCAAACCATTTTTTCTCATTTCGTGGAAATGCAACGTCCATTGACAAAGTACCTCCTATTTGGGATTTAGATAATATCGTATATCTACCAAAGGCACTTGCAGCAGTAAATCTGTGTAAAATTGCTTTTTTTGCTTCAAGGGAGCTACATTCAAAATAAGCTCCTTCATTGTCACTAAAGAAATCATTAAAATAACTTCTTGCCTCAGAAATTCCTTCATCAGACATTTCTACTATCCAATGGTGCTCATACAAATTTCTAAAAGTTTCCATTTTCTTAGGTAGATGATTTATCCATAATTTCGATAAAAACTGCATCATTATATCTGAAAGATTTTCAGGCAAAAAAAATAATTTATTAGATATTCGATCAACTCTCCTTTTTAACTTAAATAATGTAGGTAAGAATTTTGTTCCAAGTTTGTCTAAAATTATAAAAGTATCCTTACTGTATTTTTTTGCAGCATCATAACAATCCCTATGTAAATAATCACCTGAAGTTGGAAGAGATTTAAATTCTGAGAGTATTTCCCTTCTTATTTTCCAAAAAGTATCTGGATCATTAGTACCTAGATAAAATACTTTATTTAATCTAGGTTTTTTAAATGTATCAAGTCTAACAGCAAATACAACAACTTTACCCGCAGAACCAGAAACTCCATTTAATAGCCTAGGATCAGAATTAAAGCGCGATGGAGTATTTGAATTAATATCTCTAACAATATCTTCATACATATCATCTGAAGCTTTTTTATTTGATTTTATAAAATCGTTAGAATTATATTTTTTTGATTGCAGATTATTTAATATTTCTTTGGCTGTAGAACCAAGATTTAGTCCTAAATCATTAATTAATACTAATTCACCCTCTTTGTTGATTCTAGCATATAATGCCATCTCGGTATATGCAGGTCCTCTTTTAACTAAAGACCCTCCAGAATTATTACAAACTCCTCCTACGATTGAAGCACCGATTGAAGTTGATCCAATAACTGAGTGAGGGTCTCTATTTAACGGAGTAAGTTTGTTCTCTAAGTCAAATAAAGTACTACCAGCAAATGCAATTACCTGAAGACCATTATTTATTAAATGAATATCATTAATGCGTATTGTATTTATAATAATAATTGGTCTATCATAATCATTTCCGTTTGGAGTTGAACCACCTGTTAAACCAGTATTCGCAGCTTGCATAATGACAATTACATCATGCAATATGCAAATTTCAAGTATTTCCCATAGTTGTATTAAGTTTGACGGTATTACTACAGCCAAAGCTTCTCCCTCACCATATCGCCAACCTTTACTATAGGCCTTTTTATTCCATTCCCGGGTTAATAAATAATTACCCCCAGTAATTTCCTTTAAATCGCTAATAATCTTTGAGCTTATGTTATTCATTAAATAATGTAAATCAATTTCAAAAAATTGATAAATAGTTCTAGAATGGGAAATCAATATTTAAATATAAATATTTAATTGTTTTTATTATAAGATAACATTAATTAAATATGGTATATTTTTTGCTTAATCTTTATATATTTACTTAATAAATCTAGCTTAAATCGATGTATAAATTTAAATCATTATATATTTTAATTTTTTCAGTATCGATTGCTAATTCTCAGATTGAAACTGCTCAAGAAAGTTTAACTATCAAAGCTGAGGAACTAGCAAAAAAGAATGATAATTCCCCTAGTTTAATTAAGTTATCACCTGTAAAAGGACTTACAAATAAAAATGTTAAAATTTCTATGGGAATTCCCCCAATAGATGGTTTTGCCAAAAAAGAACAAGGAATTGAAATCAAGAAAGACGTTGTGGATCCTACATGGGATGTGAAACAGCAGTTTAGTGAAAATCAAAAAAACTCCTCAAAATATAGTAAAGATTTTTACTTGGGTGATATTAAAACCAAATCAAAATTCATAAGAATTGTCTGCAGAGATCATGAATACGAAGATGGGGATCGAATAA
>Ga0209503_10000507_pt1 | contig 23677 bp, 22 predicted proteins | sample SouAtlMetagenome_2_FD_187448 | JGI IMG/M metagenome (GOLD analysis project Ga0209503, IMG submission 187448) | Marine eukaryotic phytoplankton communities from Atlantic Ocean - South Atlantic ANT15 Metagenome (SPAdes) (version 2) | ecosystem: Environmental > Aquatic > Marine > Oceanic | place... | reverse complement strand
CGACGCGCCGCGCCAGTGGAAGGGACTTAAGGCCCGCGACGCCGACCGCGGGGAGTGTGTCCTTCCTCACTCTTGCCGCGCGGGCCGCGGCTACTATCAAGGCGCACGCCTGGGGCGAGTAGGAGTATTACTGCGTATTAGTTTCATAGTCACGGCCGTGGTATCCCTGTTTCACGAGATACTTACATACTGCGAGAAATGCAAGGCCCGGGTAACGGAGGCATGCCGGCCCCGAATCTTGCAGAGGAGACCGACCCCCATGTGCAAACTGAGCCCCGCAAACTTACTCCTACTTCTGCTGGGATCTTCCCGACGCTTTTGGACATCTTCGGGACGCGCCAACTAGGTCAGGTCGGAGGAAGCAGTGGTAAGAAAAGGGGGGACTCGGATATTTTTGAAGATTTCAAAAAAATGGATTATGCATGCCTTATGGCTCATCCGTCAGAATGAGACATAAAGTATACATAATCCCTATACTATTGAATTGTTAATAGGCCGGGATATATATGCGCCGCTCAGGATCGCTGGGCACCCTTGAGTCGTCGCGCTTCATCGACGAGCTCCCGAAGTTCAGGGTGGTGCTTTTCGAGCTTGGTGCGCTGTGCCTCGGAAAGAGCGTTACGCGCCAAATTCTTGTCGCCGCGCTCTACCGCCCTACGGAGTTGGTTTGAAATTGGGTCGTAGAGCCGCTTGTCAATGACCTTCATCACATCTAATTGGCGAGCGGCCCCGGAATAATCGATGCCGCGGCCGTCGGCGCGTAAATGAGCGTCGTGCAGCATCCGGTGCATGTCGCCGCTGTCGACGAACTGGCACAGAGGCACGGCCGACCGCCGCGACACGTCGACCAGCGCGAGCTTGTAGAAGAGATCGACCGGTCTGTCCGTGCCAAGGCCATATAACGATGCCTTGGTCCGGTCCCAGTCGTCGGGCATATCCGGCGGGGCCATTTTGATGAGCGAAGTCAGGCGCCTCAGGCTTTTTTGCCCGTTAGCTCTGCGTGCGCCCTTCGACTCCCAGAACTTGGGCACATGACGCCTTCTAGACGATTTCTGTGCGTACTCGTGGAAAAGAACGGAAGCCTGCGGCGCGTACATGTCATAGCCGTGCGTCCATGCGCGCACACCAATGGAGATCTCCTCGCCCATGAAGACCATCGGTAGGCAGCAATCGTACCGAACGCGGTGTACAAAGTGGCCCCTGGCAAAAGAAAAGCCCGCGGCCCAGTACGGCTGGAGCATCGGCACGTCGCGGATGGCCGGAACGCGCTCGGGCTGCGCGCCATGCCGCAGATAGCCCGGCGAGCCCTCGAAATCGCTGTTGCACATAATAGGGCGGGTCTTACGCAAAGAATCGCCAGAGGGCGACACGCTGCCTTCCAAGTCGGTCAAGTAAGTCGACAAAACAGCCATCTCGTTCCGCGTCCGCTTCCACTGGTCGATGATCCCGACGTCCCATCCATTGACAAACACACAATGCGCGTCGACCTGCAGCGCAAAGGCCTCGCCGCGGTACATGCGGTAGCCGACATGGCGCGCGTAGACCGGGCCTGTCGCGTCGTTCGCGTCCATCGCGTAGACCCGTACTTGAGAGCTGTACTTGCAGAGGGGCTGGTGTGGGTCCTCGCTGCATGGTACGGGTGGGTCGGCACACCCCACATCCCCGGGCCGGTTCTGCTGCACCGCCGCGACAACGACTCGCCTCGGGTGCGTTGCCCGCGCTAATGCGGAAGCCGCCGTGTCCCGGCACTGCCAGTCTCGGTACGAAGCGATCATTAGGAAAATCGTCGGCTCGCCGTTTACAGCGTCGACGTGCGCTAGCTCGTCGACGCCCACCGGCGGCTCCCAGAACGTCGGCACGAGGAGGCCCGTCTGCTCATCACGCTCCATCGTGAAGCCATCGCGCTCCTGGTGCACGGCGAGCGGCGCCACGGCGTCGAGCGGTTTTGCTTCGGTGTCGTGTTTCGCGCTCGGCGCCGACTGTCGCTGCTCCGCGGAGGCCGCCGCAGCGATGCGTGCAGCCTCGCGCGCGCGTCGTGCGGCATCACGCAGCGGAAACTCCGAGGCCGGCGGCACGGGCTCGGCGCTTGCGCGCCGGGACGGCGTGGCCCATACGAAGAAGAGCAGGCCGGTCCACGAGACGATGAGGGCCAGCGCCGAAAGCCGGACGAACTGGGCCGCACTGGAGCCGCGCCGCCGCTGTCGCGGCCGCATCGTGTTTTGCACCATCAGAGTTGCCGTCGTTCCGTTTGTGTCATCCAGGGTACAATTTTTATTAGAGCGTGCGGGTTGGCCGCGAGTGGAGGAGTGCGCGGGCTAGGCCCAGGTGCGAAGGGACCCCTTAATGACACCGAACAAGAGGTATCCCCCAGCTCCTGCCTCCTGCGGCTAGGTTGATTTGTTGGCGCACCCGGCCCGGGCCATAACGGCAACCTAGTCGGTCGGGCAGGGGGCGCCGCCGGGATCCTAACAATGGACACATCTATAAAGGAACAGCATTTCCAATACTATGTCTTGACGAGAAACCCGGGCCCGCGTTCGAGTTAGCGAGAAAGATGATTCCTAACTCCTGGGCTGTGGACTCGGAAGTGTTGCACGTCGTCGTAGGAGGGTGTTTTTATAATTATCTCATCCCATGGGTGTTCTGTTCTCAATTGTAGGGCAATCTCTTTTAGAAAGGGGCATGGGAAGAAAGGGGCGTCCGACAAACTTGAAATCCCGTAGTAATAAATTATTTTACGCATCATGATTTTGGTAATTTGGGGGGAATGGGAAACAAGGGGGAACGCGATGGATTTGCAGTCTCCTAGCCCCGGGGGTGCTCTGTTTTGATGCGACTCAGGTCGAATGACCTGGGGAGTGACAAAATCGACACCGTTCACGTGACCCCATACTCTCTCGAAGTCACGGTGACGCCGTGACGATAGCTGTCGTCTGATATGTTAGTCGCAGGCTTATTCATTCTTAATTGATTAGAGCTAAGGGAAAGTAAGGCAGGATGTTAGTCCAAAGAACAAAGCGACTTCCGGCATTGGCACAGGGGCCCGGGGGGGGGGGAGGGTTCTCGCCACTAGTACTGCGGTGTGAGCCCACCAACCCGAGGTACTAGCTTTGCCTCCTCCTCCCTGGACGAACTCGCCGAGACCTGCCTCGCTCACGGGCTTTCGCGTCCTTATCAATCTCAATTCGTTGTGTTTCTTCTTGCTCTGCCTTGCTTTGTCTAGGTGGGTCTCGTAGGTCACAATGCTGAACTTTCAACTTAATGTTCCCATATTTAATGTCAGAAAGGCAGCCATTTTCAATCAACACAGTTTTCAAGACTTCGACGTCGGACCAAATTTTTCGACCCGTCATCAAGGCCATTCGTGGGAGCTCAGCTACATCTTCCTTCTCAAAACCAGCGATCCTACCTAGCCGGTTATTCAATTGGTCCTTTAGATCTGCAACCAGTGATATTGATGATATGCGGATCTCCACAGGGGCCGCCATCTCGATCATGTTCAAATATGAATTCGCGCCAGTATGGCCCTCTGTGCCATTTGCCTCTTCTGTCATTCGAGGGGAGTCATCTTTAACTATCGTTATAAATGCATCAGATACCACCATGTAGCCAATTGGCGCCCTATGCGAGCAGAGACTCTGAGATAGCAAAGCCTATACCTTCACCTACGGTACTACGGTACCGTAGAGATACCGTAGGTACCTACAGACTGCATTTTACCCTGCCGCAATGAACAAATTCACGCGATATCCAACTTGAACGCTGTGAGGCGCCACCAGCCGAAATAGGGCCGAAATAGGGGCGGGAAGGGCTACAAGGACCTACAACGACCCCTCCCCCTACCACCTTGGCCACATTTACGGTTCCCGCCCCGATTTCGGTTGCCATGAGGCTCCGCAGGGTTTGGTATCGCAGCGCAGCTCAGATTGCTGCTTCTGAAGGGGTTGCATTTGTCCTCAGTCCCAAAAGTCGTCGATTTATTTATGTCGCCGCCTACACCGAGAACCTCGAATCGGTCTCGCGACGCTAAGACGGACACTACGATACGCCCAGATGACCGTAGCTTCGCCCGATCGTACAGTGTAGCAGCTGCGCGGAGGGCAGCTTCTGCGCACGCCCGGCGAGATTTCGTGCGTACGAAGGTGGGGCTTTGCCTGTAGCAGCTGGATCTTGGCGCTACTTGCGTTTTTTTTTTTGCTGAAAAGCAGAGTATCCCGCATTTCAGGGCGCTCGGGCAGCCCGAGTGATACGGCTCAAGCGGGCGGCCATCCTCGCATCGTGCGGGATTATCTCGTCTATTCGGCCTTTTCTCGTAGGCCAGGATGGTAGGAGGTCGAAGTGCTGTCGAATGTCGATAATGCACTCCGTGCGAGTATAAGACCAGAGGGGTACGTACCTTTGGGAATACCGTGACAGCCTGAGTGGCTTAGACCAGCTCTTAGACCGTCCGCGCCGGCGGCGCCGCGGCGGGGACTCCGGGGAGAGCCACCTTAAAATACACTACCTGGTTTTGTTTAACGGTGTTTACGGTTTTATTTCGAATATCATGTGTGGTGTGTATGAGTGTGTATAGGGCCGGGTATAAAAATAGGGGCCCGGTCACTGCCAGTGCATACACTGTGGGGGTGCGAACTTGTATTTCGTTCTCTAATCGCACCGTGACTGGCACTCCGACTCCCAGTCGGAGACTCGGAGTCTGGCGACTACCCAGGCTACTCGCCGCGACGAACATCGATATATCTGGTTGGATGCTTGTGATTTTTCGAAGTGCCCGGGCCACGGGGTGCTGCCAGTGTGGCCCTAGTCTATGCCTCTATATCTATATTACCTCTGGTTTAAGTTTAGTCGAGGGCTGGTTCTCGGTCCACTATGTATTGACCGGAGGAAGTTGGATAGAGGAAACGGCGCTACTAGATTCGGCGCTTGAGGCCATTTATCATCGCAGTTGTGCTAGATATTCAATATCAAAATGCCATCGCATGACTCAGAATTGTGAGAATCAACGCATATATTCCAAGCATAAAGTTTGTGTGCTCATTCCGCAATCGCGCTGATGTACATTTGCTACGCAAAAATAGAAAAATCGGCTTCAAAAGGGACCTATATTTAGAGAAATTAAGTCAGATAAGCTGAGCAAGGGTGAAAGCAGTTATAGAGGGAGTTGAGCTGAAAAAAGGCTGGGGTTGCGCCTCCGAAGAGGTACACACTGCACTACAGTAAATTTTGCCTTCAATTCTGCACCGAAAGAGTACCATGTAATCTCCCTTGTACTCCGGAATTAAGCCAGTAATAAGGGGCACCGAGCCAGGGACCTTGGACTCAGAAATGATGCTGAAAATACCCAGCATGGCGAGTCTACCATTATTGATCTCGACCTGGCGCCCGCGAACCTTGTCTTTGTTTTCATCAAACCAATTGAATGGGTCGTAGAGGTTAAAGATTAACTCAAAACGGTTGCCTTTGATAGGCGGATAATAGCCAGGAAGTCCACCATTGCAGTAGTGCTGCGGAAGAATCTCGCCGTACGATTCGAGCATGCCGATTATCCCGAATATCTGAATCTTACCAGCGAGTGGGATTGCATCCCACTGCTCCGGGGGGGTGAGGCCAGGTTCGTACCCCGAGTAGGGAAGCTTGGCATGTGGCCCAGAGACAACTGGGGTCGACTGTGCAAGGTATCCAAGAAACGCTGCCATTGCCACACGACCGTGCTTGATCTCCGCATGTCGTAGGTAACCGATAGTAGCTTCGTTGCCAAGCGTCCAGAAATCAAGATTTAGACACCCTGCGCGGAGCAAAGTCGATCAGGTGATACGTGATATGGTGCCAGAAACACACCGAGCGGGTCCCACAGACCGAGAGACTGGCCAAGGAAATCAGGATTTGACTCAGCTAGTGCCGCCATGTCCTCCTTGGTCGCCGAGAGCACGCTCACAGTATTGTGCTTCGGCGCAACGTACGCGAGTGCGTGCGCAGAAAGGGCAAGCGCTAGAGTGACCTATGATGACTCTATTATTAAGGCAAGCAACATTGAAATACCTTCATTTTGCTGTAGCTTGAGCTTACTTGCTGAACTGGATCGCTAGAGCTAAGGATCCCACTAGTCCAGCCGGACGGGTGGGATCCTTGCGTCCTAGTCCAGCCGGACGGGTGGGCCCGGGGGGAGCGGGAGGGGTACGGGGAACCCTGCGACGTAACTAGCCTGAGCCTGAGCCTGAGCCATCGTCCTCCGCGAACAAATCCTGCTTTGTGAAACCTGAGCAGGAGGGTCTCATGCCGGCGCTAGGGTGAGTGGAAAGGGTAATATTTAATTCACCGCCATTCCGAGGCACTGGCTTGAAGTCGCAAGTTCAAGTTGTCGCCTCCCCGGGCGCAAGTCCGGGCGCCGTCCCTCTACGCCGTTCCCATAAGCCGTCGCTACCATAATACGCTAGGTAAATCTATTTCTTCAACACCGGCCTTAGCGCAATGGCCATCCACTATCTCGGCCAGATGATCGTCGAGTTAGACCACGGGCCCACTCAGGCTTGCGAAGTGGGCCCGACGCTTAAAATCTATCGAAATATCACGGGGTGCCATTGCGACGAGCGTGCTAGTAAGTGCCGTCGTGGCGAGCAGCGGCCGCCGGAGTGCGTTAGTGACTCTCGACAGGATTTCTGCAAGCCGGATCGGTTAATGTGTGGGGCCCCGCAGCGATTTATAGGATCGTTAGCGCAGCTCAGGATTCGGCTTAGAGTTCCAAACGGTCACAGTTGTCTACGGCCCCAAAAAGCAGTCGAGATAACCCCATCGCTGCGAAACGCCGAGAACTTGAAACGCCAAACCGGGCTCTTGCGACGCTAAGACGGTCACTTTGGCATGCCAAATTCACCGCGGCTTCGAGTGCGGCCTGCCAGTCATACGCGAGTAGCGGCCACACGGGGACACCTTTCAGCAACCTCACGTCCTCTACACCCCCAAGCTCGAGCCCCCAGTCCAGGCGATGGCGTGCTCCAACTATCGGTGTGTACAAATTGTCATGCTAATAGATTTTTGGTGTACAGCCAAACTGCCAGCGACACCTCGTGTTTGAGTTGGAAAGTCCTGTAAAAGTCTAGGGCGCGGGTAGCGCACTTTACGATACTTTACCCCAGACCCGCTGCGACGCAAATCGGACGTGGGGCTGCGCTCTGTGGCAGCGCTTCGGCGCCAAAAGGTATGCGCATGAGTGGGCATGAGTGGGCGATGTGGAGCGGCTGAAACATGTCCTATGTTATGGCGATCTTCCCGGAGCCTTCTGAGGCCTCCCGGAGAGTAGGTAGATAGTGGCGGAGTTGTAAAGGGGGGTATTCGGGCTTAGCAGGGGGGTCGGGCTGCCGTCGACAAACTGCGCGTCACGGCCAACTTTCAGTGAATGCGCGTTCCTGGCACCGCTGCTCGTCACGCGGTCCATTACCACGGGGTTGCGCCGGCTTGGGGTGGTTGCATGAGACGAAGTAGCCTAGTAGTACCGCGCGCCGCGGCGCTGCCACGGTAATTCAGTTTGTCTCCACTTGAATGCAAGTTGTTTCAGTTGAAGGGGTCCTGGGGAGTAGTCGGGTTGTACTGTCATGACGTCCCGGGGGAGTCAAATACCTGCCTCCTGGGTGCGCTGCCAGGGGATGGGTAGAGATAGGGCCGTCTAGGGTTGGGTAGATTGGAGAGGAGGGCCTGAGCGAGGTGCTTGGAGCCAACACTTTTTTAGTGTGGTTGGCCCTCGACAGCTCCCTAGATAGAGTATCAAAGGCCTGGTCAGCCCCCCAATTCTTACCCGCACCTTCACCCGTAGCTCATGGCGGACACGGGGAAGGTGCAAGGTAAAATCGCTATGTGTGAGTCAAAGGTCGATGATGCGTGGGAGCACAACGACGTCTCGCCGCGCGGCCGTGGCCCCCGCGGCACGCAACAGTGTCTCACATGCGACGGAGGCGATTATCTCCATTCGTCAGGCGCATGGGTTCATGGCGAAAAACCACACGGGACTCTTGATGTATCGGGCGATGCGGCAGCTGCGATTGCTCAAAGTAATGAAGTACCCAAAAATCACAGGCCACAGCGCGTGCCTCGCATCGGCAAATACTTTCGACGACATATTAAGAAGCCAACACGGCGCTTGAAGCCTCCTAAAGGCAAGGTGATCGACGGAAGGCACGAACAGTACACCTTATCATACACAATGCAACTGGGAATTCAAAGGTCTGTTGAATATGCGCATTCGGTAGTGTTTTCAGTGTGCAATTCTTTCGTGCGCTTAAGAACATTGGCGCTAGGCACTACCAGACAGCTTTGACGCAGCATGCATGGAGACAACTAAGACGAAATTCCCTCCGGAAGGAAGCGATGTGACACCAGAGCACGCAATGCGACATTCTTTTACCGTCAAGGACTACGCGCCTTGTGTGTTCTCTCGCATCCGGGCTTTGATGGGCGTGACTCCAGAGCTCTACCTAGAGTCACTGTGCTCAGGACTATCATTCATTGACTTCATTGCCAATTCCCGGAGTGGACAGTTCTTTTTCTACTCTTTTGACGGGGTATTTATGATCAAGACTGTGCGACAGGACGAAAAGGACTTTCTTCTCAGGCTACTGCCCGGCTACTACAAGCACCTGCTCAAGCATGCCCTGAGACCAAATAATTTGTCAGGGACCAACGACGTGTCTTTCTACCCTAATGGGAACGCGTCGCTTCTCACTCGCTTTTATGGACTTCATTGCACAAAGCTGAGGCATCTCCGACGAAAGGTCCATTTTGTTGTAATGTCATCGATCTATGGTGCAAACACATCATCGCGGATGATCCAATTCGACCTCAAGGGCTCCCAGTACAATCGAAGTGCACAGAAGGAAGACAAAGTCCTCAAAGATAATGATTGCATCGCCATGGGAGTCAAGTTGCGCGTCAGCAGGGATAAAGCAGATGCTTTGCTAGAATCTGCACGCCATGATGCAGCATTTCTTGCGCGTCATGGTGTCATGGACTATTCCCTCCTTGTTGGCATATTCCAGCCCGACGACGCACCTCAAAACACTCTATTGTCTGACCCGACACCAATCAGAGAGACGGATTATACCACAAGTATCCAAATGACAAATGATTCTCCTAGACCCTCTCTGAATGAAGTACCAGCCAGCGAGCAACTCTCTGAATTCAACTCTCGTCATTTTTCAAGGCTACCAAGCTCCCTCAGTACGCCTAAAGAAATAAACGAGAAGAGTACTTATGCTATCAGTACCACTCAGTCGCCCAAGGCACCATGGGGTCTAAATGCTGCTGAGAATCAGAATCCATGCGGTATGCGCAATACCAAGACATCCACCAAAGTAAACGCAGACGAAGCTAGGCTTCCTGCTGCTTACGATGTTGCCATTGAGGGCCTGTCAGACAGCGGCCAGCGTGAACTCTACTACCTCGGCATCATCGATATTTTGCAGAAGTATACTGTTCGAAAGCACCTAGAGACCGACCTCAATATCATCACAAGGGGACTTAAACATTACAAGGAATGCTCTTGTGTATCACCAAACGAGTACCGCGATCGCTTTCTCAAGTTCCTCAGTCGCATATTCTGAGTTGCTAGGCATATAACTCGATTAGCGAGATACCTAGCACAGCGCTGGTAGATTCTGTGTGTTATATGCGCATAAGGCTCGACAGCCGCACTTAAAGGCCTCAGGAGAATATCCCGAGCCTCCGGGCGAATATCGCCAGCCAAAAAACGCCGCATATGTAGGGCAAGGCAAAAGAAGGGCAGCTTTCCTTCAGCATCTAGATACTAGTACTAGAAGTAGTTTGAACAGCCCCGGGCGGCGGCGGAAGTGCGGGGCATGGAGACTGGAGACAGGTACCTAGTACTAGCACTGTGGCAGCTTGTGCACGCCAGTGTCCAAAAGTCCGAGTCACGGTCTGTTTTATTAGTTCTTCTTCCTTGACTGGAATAATCTAGTTCATTTCTGTCTCGCTAACGACCTCTCTAGCCCTCTCCCCAGCTCCTCTACCCACTGGCACTGACTGGTCTCTGACTGGCGGTGACTGGAGTGCCACCTGGCAGTGGATTATGATGATACTCTAGATGCAGCATGCTGGCATTCTGCTGGTAGTCAGGCGAGTGGCTCAGAAACCAGTGTTGGGGTCAGAGAAAAAAGACCCAAATGCGCCGAACAATGATTTCGCGCCAGTTGAAGGGTCACGGCCATCAACTGTAGTGGGCTGATGTGGAGACCTGGTACCGATCGCACCGCCAGGCGCGCGCACTTCTGGCAGCCTTGGTGGACCAGCAGGTGCGGCGAGGCCGGGCCTGGCGGGCCGGCCGAAGAGGCAGCTTAGGCGGGCAGCGATCTCATCAGCGCCGCACTCCTCACCACTGGCCACTGCGTGCACGACATCAGGTTGCGATGGGACCGGCAAGCATGGGACTGGCGCGGGCTGCGTGACCCGCCAGGCGGAAGGAGCAGCCGCGGGTGCACGTTGCCACAGGGCCTGACCGTCGAACGTTCCTGCACCACTATCCTGGACAGGCGATGGCGCACGCAAAGTCAACGGCGATGATGTGGTGACGCGCGTGACTGTCGGTGGCGCACGGGGCCTGCTGGTAGCCGGCATAGCGGGCCGGCCAGCTCGTCCGGCCGGAGGCGATGGACGCGCGGCTGGCAGCGTGGCGCCCCCACGTAATGCCACAGCCGATACGCGACGCTTTCGCGCCACCGCCGATTCAGACGGCGGAGCAGATTCGGCAGGTGGACGCCGCGACGCACGCATAGGGGGCGGCAGCGGTGAGGGCTGAAGCGGCGAGACAGCGGGGACATCGGAGCCCTCAGACTCATCGGACGTGGAATGCCGGTCCGGACTGGGTGGCGTGGACGGCACCGGGGGTGCCGAGGTGCCAGCGTCATCAGGCGTGTCCGCACGCCCTGCCGCGCGAGCGGCGGCCTCTTTCTTACGGCGCTGCTTTTGGCGCTTCGCCTTCTTTTTCTCGCGTGCTTTGGCCGTCCTCGCCTCGCGCTCAGCTTCCTCAGCCTCTAGCTCTTCGACGAGGCTCCGCCGTGCAGCCTCTGCCGGGCCGTCTGCAGCTACTGGCGCAGCCGCGACGTTAGCGCCAGTTTCGCCTCTCTTTCCACCGTTTCCGTCGCATCGCGCCCGCTCGCGCTGTTTGAGCAGGATCCTGAGGCGTGCGTGGCGTGCGGCCTGCGCAGGATGCACTGGTAGGGGTTGGGACGGAGCTGTATGCGGGTGCGTCCCCGCCGCCACGCGCGAGGCTCAAGCAAATTTTGGGAAAGGTACAACGGCGTACGGCGCTGCAAGCTCGCCTTCCGGTCGCGTGAGCAGTCAGCGAGCGGCGCACGGTAGTCGGCCACAAGACGGGCGGCAGCGTCAACGTCGCCACGCGCGACAAGAAGCGCGACAGCCGTATCTCCTCGTGCGTTGCGCGCGGCAACGAGCTCGGGAAGGCGGTCATCAGCGCGTGCGGCATCCAGGACGGGCCAGAGCACGTCGAGGTGCCCCTTTCGTGCGGCGAGAAGTGCGGCCTCGCCCGACGGCGGCGCTCCAGCGCTGATCAGCGCGCTCGCAAGCTCAGCGCGGCCGGCGCCTGCGGCAAGCGTGAGCGCGTCCTCACGTGGCGTCGCGCCGCGGACGGGTCTTGCAGGGTCCGCACCAGCGCGAAGCAGCGCGCGTGCTGCACGCGATGCGCCCTTGGCGACCTGCGCGCATTCGTGTTGGTGCCACTCGCGCACGATTCCGCTTCACCGCGCTTTTTTGCTGGTGCGTGGCAGGCGAAGATGAGTGACACGCGCGCCAGCTCTGATCGACGGCGTGCCGCCCTCCTCTCACACCGAGTGTGCGCACGAGTTAGGCAACTGTGCTTTGCATTCAACGCCGGGGTGCGGACGGCAAGGTGCAGCGCCGTCTCGCCATGAGCATCCTCGGCGTCGATGTCAGCGCCGGCGGCCGCGAGCACAGGCACAATTGCCGCTGCCGCTGTGTCTGCATCCGCGCGGTGACCGCGCGCGCACGCGAGGTGCAACGGTGTTCGTGCCGAGCCAGCGGCGACGTCGCGGTGCGCTGCGTCGGCGCCTGCACGCAGGCACCGCCGGACCGCGTCCGCGGCGCCCGTACGCGCGGCCGCGAGCAGGCACGCATCGGCGTCGCTGCGCGCGATATCCGTCGACGACACACTGACAGTGACAGTCGCGCGCACGCGTAGCGCGCCGTCGGTGCCGATGAGGTCACGCGCACGCAGCTCTGTGTGCGCAGCAAACTTCGGCCAGCCCCAGTCCTGGACCGCGGGTGGCGGCGCGGCGCGGAAGACCTGTGTTGCCCATTTCGCATATCCACGTGACGCGTCGCCCGACGCATGGTCGACAGACATGGTGAACCTGCGGCGGCGGCAGCGCAGCAGTTGGTACAAGCGTGGGCGCATATGAGGGCGGCGCAACGCACGTCGCGTGTTTCTGCCAGCCGAACGGGAGCGTAGCGGCGTCGCGAACCGAGAGGTAGAGTGAAACGTGCCCGGCATTGTCTGCACCGTCCCCGTCAAGAAAGTAGTACAAAAGCCATCGGTTGCCCGCCGCGTCAACGAAGCCGGCGTCATGGTACATGCCCTTGTGCGCGCGTGCGGCGTCCGACCTGCGTGCCGTCTCGAAATCGGGCACGACCCAGCGGCATACTACGGTCGTTGGACGTGCCTGCGGCGCCCAGCCGCCGGCAGCCGTCGTACCACCGCCCGCTGCGCCCGCCGCACGCGCGGCTGCCTCGCCGGAGCCGCCGCCGGCCTCAGCCGGGGCCGCCGGCATCGCCGTGCCGCCAGAGCTATTGGCGGCGCCCGGCGGCGGCCGTGGAGGTGGCGGCAGCGCGGCGACGAGGTGCGTGATGGCGACTCGCGTGCCGCTAGCCTCTGTCGCACCAGCGACCACCGCACGGTTCGCCGCCTCGGCAGCCGCGAAGCGCACGCACGCAGCGCCGCCGCCGGCGATGAGCGCACACGCCTCGACGGCGCCGTGCGGCTCGAGCAGCGTGGCGACATGGGCGCTGGTCGCTGAGACCGCAAGGCCCGACACAACGACGACGCGGCCTGCCGGTCCTGCGCCGCGAGAAAACCGCGCAAACGTCGTCCCCAGAACGTCGACAGCGGCGGCGCTGACGGTTTTCGCAAGGCGCGTGGGAGACGCAGCAGCAAGCGTGCGCCGCAGCGCACGCGCCGAGGCGTCGCCATCGCCGTCATTGTCCACCGCGTGCGCCACCGCGGCAAGCACGTCTTCCGAAGCGTCGCGCGCAATGACACTCGCGCTACCGGCAACGGCCTGACCGTCGCCGTGGGTCGCAGGTTCCGAAGGGACACCTCCGGGATCTTCCAGGGCGTTCCCTGTCTCGGTGGCAGCGCCCGGCGCAGCCGCGCCTGGCGCGGCGGGGCTCGCTGCCGAACCGGTCTTATGCTGCGCCGCAACGGGGGCGCGAGCGTCGCTGTCCTTTTGCAGTGGGACTCTGTGTGGATATCAACCAGTGAGTTAGGATTGTGACCGGGACAACGTCGTGCGGCGCCTGAAATTTGATTTCCACACAGAGAGCCATACAGTACTCGGCCGGGCTTCTCCTCCGCTACGATGACGTCCTGGTCGCGCAACACAAGAAGTCGCGCCGTGTGCTCTGCGTCGATGACGTCGCCGTCCAGGAGAAAGGAATACGCGAGATTGTCGCGCCTCCTACTGTATTCCCTAAACATCACGCCTAGCTTCTGATCGAGGCGCAGTTTAAAGTGCGTGTTATCTTTTGATTTGACATCGAGGACGCGAATCGTCACGTACTGTGCCATCACCACCGTACCGGGAACGTCGCCGAGGAGTAACAATCTAAATTAAGTCCGGGAGAGATATATGAGCACTGCGTGTCAAAACTAGCTCTAAGGCGCCCGTGGGACCGCTGTCGACGTAGAAAGTGCGGGCTAGTGTCTTATATACCCGCTAGCTAAGAGCGCCGGAAGTGAGCGCGGCGCGGCGCCATAGTGCTGCCTGAATACAACGCAAACGAACCAACCTGCTAGCAGACAAAGAGCTGCATGTCCGCCCCTGCTCCGAGCCGGCGTTCGGCAGCTCTCGCCTTAGAGCAGTTGACTGCGGAGATACGATCCGAGCTATATCTTCTCTTGGATGATGTGGGTGGTCAAATATGCCTGGTCCTGGATCGCGGCATCGGCGGACAGCTGGATCACGTCGTGCCCGGCGGTGCAGAGGCACTCCGGTCGCACGGCGTCCGTTTCGTGCGCTCACTGCGGCCAGAGCTCGACGCAGTGCGCGAACACCGAGTTGTGTATCTCGTCCGTCCGACGGTTGCTGCGATGATGCTGATTGCTGGCCACGTGATGAACGAAAACATGGCCGAGGTCACACCGCGACGATTTCACGTCTTTATGGTGCCGCGGACCACTGTCCTCTGCACACACGTGCTTGAGGAAGCGGGCGTTCTGCCGCACGTTCGCGTCGGCGCGTACCGCCTCGATGCCATTGCGCTCGACACCGACGTACTCTCGCTCGAACTCCCAGACAGCCTGCGCGAGGTCGCGGTCGATGGCGACCCGACAGCACTCGAGTGTGTTACTCAATTTCTGCTGCGTTTCGAACAGCTTTACGGGACACCGCGTGAAGTCCGGACGTTCGGCACAGCAGCGCGTGGCGTTGCTGAGCGCCTCGCGCGCGCTGACCTCCGGGCCGAGCGCGCGCGCTGCCGCGCGCGCAGCGGCGGTGATGGGGTTGCTACCGCCGCGGGGCCGCGCGACTTCGGCGGCGTGCTGCCACAGTGCAACCTTAGCGACGCGGCTGATGCGCGCGCGCGCCGCGACGTTGACACGTTGGTGATTATTGACCGACTTGCCGACCTCGTCACGCCCATGGTGACGCCTCTCACCTACGAGGGGCTCGTCGACGAGGTGATGGGTGGCATCCACCACGGCTGTGCGCGCCTACCCCGCGCTGTTGTCGCGGATGATGCCGATGAGACAGCTTCCGCCGCCGCTGCAGACGCCGACGGCGACCGCGTCGCCTACGCGCTCAACTCACGCGATGCGCTCTACGCCGAGGTCCGCGACCTCAACATCGAAGAACTCGGCGCTCGTCTGGGCGATCGCGCCAAGGCGATACGCGCAGCGTGCGACACAGCGTAGATGTCCAAGTTCGGAGATTATCCCCGATTTTTGTGGCTTCAGCGAGATGCCCTGACCCTTAGTCCCAATCGTGTCGAGAGGATTCCCTTAAAGACCGGTTTCGTACAGGTATGACGCATTCCGCGCCCGCCGCGACGCGTCCATCACAGAGATCCACGACTTCGTGAAGCGCATCCCGGGCCTAGCGGCGGCGTACCAGAGCCTCCAGACGCACATCCGCCTCGCGGAGTGCGTCGCACGCGCGACAGATGCACGCGCCTTCCGCGCACGATGGCATGCCGAGCGGACTTTCCTCGAGGGCGAGCCCGCGTTCGACGTAATCGATGACCTCCTCGCGACGCGAGAGCCGCCATTCTCGCTCCTTCGCCTCGCGTGTCTTGCGTCGCTCACGATGGGCGGCCTTCGCGCCGCGCGGCACGACGCGCTCCGCCGTGGCGTACTGCAGACGTATGGCTTCGAGCTCCTCGGCACGCTCCACCACTTGGAACGCGTCGGCCTGCTCGCACGTGCTCGCGACGCGACGGCGGCAGGCCTCGTCCTCGGTGGTGGTGGCGCCCGCACGCCCTTTGCCGCACTTCGGCGCGCGCTGCGCCTTGTGGTCGCCGACGTTAATTCACGCCAGCCGAGCGACGCCGCATACGCGACACCCCGGCGTGAGGCGCTAGCTGTCTTCACTCAAGTTGCATTCAATTCGTAGTCGGCGCCTCGTGCCGGGCTCCCTGCACTGCGCGCCTATACCTAAGCGGACCCCGTACGGGATATTGCACTGCCCAGACTGAGGGGGACAGGCGGAATTGTCACCGACAGATCGCATTTGCACAGGTTTCCTCGGGCTATGCGCCGATCTCAGTCCGCCTCGTCGAAGCGATCGCCGCGCCGGATGGCGCCGCACTCGCTGCGGCGCTCCCGCAAGTTCCCGGCCTCCCGCATCTTGCATATGCACCCCGTGCGTTCTCGCGCGAGGAACTTGGATGCGCGTTCGACGACGCCGGGGCGGGCGTGCTCGCCGCCGGCGCGCTGAGCCGTGCTTCACCCGGGTCACCAGCGATCCCCGGTGCCAAGCCCGTTCTGGTTGTTGTTTTTGTTGGAGGAGTGACGTACGCCGAGATTGCAGCGCTGCGCCTGCTCTCGCGCCAGCCCGACTTTCCATTCACCGTGCTTGTTGCTGCCACCGCAGTGATTAACGGCGCCAGGCTCCTCCAAACTCTCGTGATGGAAATGGAAAATAGCCTGCAGAAAACCCATGCTACAGCCTAGCCTAGCAATCGTCCATTTGAATGAAGGAAGTTAGTTTTAATTTATTAATTAAGCGAGACCTGAGAAAAGGAACAAGCTCCTAAAGCGCCTTCATCCTGCTCGGGGTTAGGATGCCCAATCGAGCTTCGACTCGGACACGGCGATAAGGTCACGTAACTTGAACCGTCAATGAACGATAGACGATGACAGACACAGACGTAGCATTTTTTTACACCTTTCGATATTTTAGAGGTCGATTAAGCCCCATTTGCTGCGCTCGCAGGACAACCGACCTCTGATCTCCAAAATGATATAAAAAACGACAAGTAGTATATTTATAAACTTGAACGCTTTGAATGTCACGGTGACGAATATATTAATAATGCGCAACCTATATGCATGAGCGCTAACCAGGTGAAGATAAATCTTGGTGCGAACCAACAGTATCTCATCGGCATCGCCATGGCAAAACGACACCCATGAGGAAACGACAATCATGATGGCCTTCAATTCAACCTGTGCCAGTGACACTCAAACCGCGCGCGGCCCGGGCCGGGTTGGGCGAATCGAACCTAAGCGCTCGAGAATTCGTCACGCACTTTCACGGAGGTCACGCACTTTCACGGAGGCCTTTAAAGTAGGTTTTGGGGTCTCCTGCCAGTGGGCCGGTGGGCCTGTCGCTGTCGCCCGCCCATTGCTCTCTGATAGTGTACTACCAGTAACTTGAGGTGATTAATAGATAGATAAACAAATAACATGCCAGTGAAATTGAAACTTAAAGTAAAGAAGGACCCGGGCGCGGGGACCGTGACGCTTCCCCTCTGGGCAACCCCGCAGCCCCCGATGCGCCCCTGACGCTGCCGCGGTATTTCGGTTCAATACGGCCTTACGTCGCACCATAAAGCTGCATCCTTGCCTCTCCATACATCAGAGATATGAGGTCCGGAAATTGGCATAGCTCCCCACAGCTGGTAGTATTAGCCTTGTTGGAACCGTGACCCTCTGTATCATCGATAGACCGCCTCCTAAAACTTCTTCTGCCGCAGACCGCATCTCCAGCGGACCCCATCTTGTTGAGCTTTAGTTGAACTGTATGAAACCGTTGTTGTTGCGGGCTGAAATAGAACTTTTAGGCAGAGGAGCGGACTCAAACGAGCCAAAGTAATGCGTTAGCCGTCGAGCGGCACGCGGGTTCGTGTCGTTCCGCCCCGAACTTGAAAACGAACTCAGCCTGGCTGCCTGAGCCTGCCAGTGAACCGGCTTGAAGGGACTCGGATTTGCTCGGACAAAGGGGAGGTCCGGCCACAGAGTACACGCGTCCTCTTCCTATGCAGCCCTTCGGGTGGCCTTGGGCATCAAAACGGAACCCTGGTAATCAAATTTATACCGTAGGTACCACGGTACCGGTACCAGGTACCGCAGTACCAGTATTGCGAGGTACCGCAGTATGGAGAGGTATATGTAAGAAAGAATTGCGGCTGTTTTATGCATGCGTTGCGTTCGTAATTAGGCATGGATAAACGATTGAGTGCAATCTCTGACCTGGGAAAGATATGGGTGACCGAGGCACATGTTCTTTCGATGTACTCGATGGTCGAGCATGGCCCAAAAATTCAGTCCCATGCTACCGGATTAGAGCTAGCAATGCTGTCCGGTACAAATTCTATCCAATTCCAGGATCATATCGGCCTACAGACAGAACTTGCTGAAGAGACTATCGCGACCGCAGGGATGGAGGCATTAGTCGTGGAAGGATTAGAACACATTAAGATGTTGTACACATTCAGGAGTGTGGGACGCGCAGTGCCAGTGGTAAACGATTTGAGTATAGAGAATAAGTACAAGTTGGACCTGGAGACGTTTCAAGTGCTGACTCCACAAATCGAGAAGATCAAACGCTTTATGGAATTTCAGGAGAGATGCATCGCAATGCTTTTGCAAAGCATGCAGGACCTTGCGATCAAACAGGTCCGCGGGAATAATACTGACCGCCACTACAACGCAATTACAAAGTTAATGGATCTACTTCAAAAATTAGACAACCTCAAAGACATTAAAGCCTCACTGACAACTGATTTCTCTCGTTACAATCGTGTGTTGCAAGTATTGCGAATGGACCTGCCTAATGGAGATAGTCTTGCCCGGGAGAAGCACAAACTGCAACTATTTTTATCTAACTTCAAATATTCAAACTCGCTTATCCTTAATAATTTAAGAGACGCCTTGAAGCGAATTCCCAACCATGAACTCGTGCTGATAGATATTCTTCAACAAAATGTCGAGTTTATCGAGAATGGCCGCTATGTGCTTCTAGACGAGAAGTACCGGTTAGTAAGGTCATTGCCACGACTTATGCTGCTAATTGATGGGGACCTGGGTGATAGCGTAAAAAGTGTGAACGTATTTAAGGACAGGCGTATAAGTCTCACTCCGCTCCAGTCTATTTTTAGAGCCTATCCAGTTGTTCCAGAGTGTGGGGACATGTCGATGACCATGCTTATTATCCTTCAGCGATCCCCCCATTGGGATGCTAGTATGGAAATAAGTTGGGGCGGCAACGCTGACCGGAGAATTGTCGCTCATTACTCACTACCGTCTCAGTGGAGCAGAATCAAGTTGCAGCACCAAGAATATATGCCGTACTTGGCGCAAACACTAACTGAGGTAGCAACTTATCTCTTCAAGAAAGACACTGCCACAGCAAAATATGCAGCCTTTGTGTCGAAGATGGTATTCGATGGCTTTAAGCTGTTGCAGTCCTGGACCTGTGCCGTGCTCGAGTCCTACCATTGGAAGCTAACACATCCCTGCGCCACAGCTATCATTACTAAGTTAGATAAGCAATCAAATCACCCCTATGAGCTTGCAATTCGATACAACTATTCTCCACGGGAACTTGGGGTTCTTGTGGACATAATCTCGATGATCAAATCGCTGACCTCAATGCTGACTCAAGCGGAGGCTCATGTCGCCCCCTACATCCGACTTCATATCCACCACAAATTACAGCAATTTTCAGCAGGAGGGTTAGTACCTCCGTTGCATCGTGCGCATAAGCGAAAACGCGCAATAATCAATCCCCTTTTAAAACTACGACGCTTAGTCAGCGACTGGCCCAAAAATATTGAGCCAATCACGGACTATATATATTACTCCAGACAGGATGGCAGAGTTGAACCTACACACACAGCCCGTGTTGTTGGTCCAACGTTTACACAGCTTCGACTTTTGCGGACCATGGTGCGCGCCATGTATGATCCGAGAAATCAGCTCCGTGTTCAATTTTTTTCCAAGAAGGACTTAGAGAAAGAAGATTTGCAGCTTATGGATTATTTCTACTGCGAGTCATTGTGCTTTCAGTATTTACTCAACTATACAGGCACCTTAACCTCAAACTCCGACCTGGGCGACCTTTGGTATCGGGAGTTTTACCTTGAACTATCTGGGGAGGTACAATTTGCAATTGAACTTTCACTTGCATGGATTCTCGCGGAGCATGTAATTACAGACCAGCACAAGTCGATGCCTCTGCTTGAAAATATCTTGTATACACTAGACACCTACAATGACGCAGCTCACCGGAGCATAAGTGCTCTTTCCCAGCGCTTCCTCTACGATGAGATAGAGGCCGAAGTTAATTTAATCTTCGACCAAATTGTCTTTCTGGTGTCCGACCATGTGTACTCCTATTACACAAAAATGGTGGGATTGAGGCACGTTGATGCACCACACCACGAACGTTTGCATCCAACTCTAAAGTGCGCTGATGTGCCTGCTGCTCAGAGGTATCACGTGCCAATATCACAGCGAAATACTCACGTCCTTGGCCGGATTATTGACCTTAACTTTTTAATCGCGCATCACGTCAACGGGAAGTTTTATGATGACCTTGACTACTGTGCGAAGAAACTTGAAGCAAGTGATTTATCTCAAGTGTTGGACTACCAAAAAGCCATTCGTGTCGTGCGCGAGACCCACGAATTACTCGACGAGCATCTTGAACTAGATCCATTCGTTAAAATCATTACCACAGTTGATGAAGCTGTGGGACCAACAGCGTTTGCAGGAAGAGCCTTAATGCATATTCTCGCATGCCTAGTGACTGACGTCTTCCCAAATTACTCTTACAATGGGTTTACAAGAAGATTTGTGATATCATCACTTGCGGATATTGCCCGACGTAGACACCCTTCAAACCCCAGCTATGATCATTCCATTTTTTGCGCCCCACCCAAGCACGTCTGCGAAAATGCAACTAAGCTTCATAGGAGCTTCATAGGAATGGTTCATATTGAGGCAATTATATGCACTCTCGGGGTTGTTGGGATACCCTTACTTACAAAAAGTCTATTACAATTCGTCAAAGAACAACTCGAGAATACCCTTACTTATCTTTACGCAATTATCAAAGGATTCCCGCCATGGAACTATAACATGATGTATGGACCCACCACTTGCTTCAGACACTTAGAGGCAGCACTACAAAATTTCGTTCATGCGGGTGTGGACTTGAGACCTGAAGTTTTTCAGGCTTTTAAGGAGGTCGGTAATACAATTTGCTTCATCATGGATCTCTCGAATGTGCTGGATTGGCTAAGCTTGCGTGGGCAATTATGTGCACTTCGGTTTACAACTTTCAAGTTTCCCACCAAAACTACTCTCAACTCCACACTGGACTCGACTCAGCAATTTTACGCTTCATTCGACCAGCTCTCCCGTGGAGCTCTCGCTCATCTTGGTGAGCTAACTAAGTCACTTCAAACGGCGCATATCCTTGAAAGCCACATTTTTGATTTGAATGCCACGCGCAACTTTTACCATATTTGGTCTTTACTCTCGCTCTCTTTTGGACTTTCTGGGCATGAAGAGAATCATAACGTGCTTGTGCCTGACACAGACCTGGTATCTGACGATGAACAGTTCGGCCACGGATTTTTTGTTGCGGGCGCTGTGCTCATACATTTCCTTGGACAGGTCGAACTATTCCATGCATGTGATTTCTCTAGCCAATTAACTAGGATCAAAGCTCTAGAAGTTTCTTCTCCCTTGCAAATCACCCAGGGGGCTTTCTCAACCGTCCAGTTTGTCAAAACAAAGTCGAATCATGCAAAGGTTTACAACATGTTTTTTGCCCTATTGAGGGTCCATGCGATCGAGACAACTCATGATCACGATCTGAATTTTCTGCCTCCGACTTCTCATGATTTATCATGCGGGGTATCCAACGTCCACATAAGGCCAACGCCTACAACCTAAAGATCGTCAATCATGTACCTGTTGCCCGTCACCGAGTCACCATATTGTGAATAGAGTAGATTAGATCAGGAGGTTGTGCGCGGCAGGAGACAGAGAGCCGGATTCATAGGTCAGGACTTACAGCTTCACCGGCACTTTCGGACTAGAAGTTGTGACTGAAGTAAAATAACCCGCCCCACCAGAGCTTGGGTTCTCAGGGATGAGTAGTCCCAGTCTATATAGCGCCAACTGTGATATTCTTCTACTGGCGGGCGCGGCAATACTATGCTTCCTCCGGCATGGCGCCTAAACTAGATGTCTAAAACCGTCTGCTACAGCCCCAAAAAAAGTCGAACTAAGTTTTGTGGTCGTCTGAGGGAGCTACCTATACACGAATTTACTTTCAACTTTGGACGACGTCAGCTGAGATGTGTTGGCGTCTAGTGTTGGCGGTACCAGCAAGTAGTACATAGAATCTTGCCTCATCCTGACGGGTGGATACAAAGGTGTATCTTCTGAGTCCGTCCAAAAAATAAATAGGCGCACTGAGTAGTGGATTTAGCCTGGGGCGGCCAGGGGGTGGCGAGCGGCTTGTAGGTGCTCTGCCTCCACCCCTGCCAAACGCCACCGGGCACGCGAAGTAGATTCTTCATCATGAGGCCATGTGCCGCCCAGTGGAACAGAGGCGGCCGCCCAGTGGAACAGAGGCGGTAGGAGTGACGTGATCATCATTGTCAGTTATGGTGGACTGCCTTCCCTGAGAGACAACAAAAGACGAGAGAACAACCATGAGGCATCTCCCAAGTTGACGTTTGCGCTATACTAGTAGATCATCATGATGCTGTGGCCGCTCCGGGCCCTACTGAAGCCTGCCTGGCTGGCACGGCAGAAGGCTACAGTCCCCGGGTTACCAACTTCGCGTTGCTAGAGCGTGCGCGGACTAGGCGCCGCGCAACTGACCTTAATTTTTGAAAAATACAAAGAGTCCAGGCCAACTCCGATTGGAACTCAAGTTGAACCTCAGTTTACTTCAAAAAAGCAGAGTGGGAGTGCCAGTGCCGGCAGTGGACTCGGATGGCGCCCGACGTCTCTAGATGAAGGGCCGGAACTCACCCGAATCCGCCACTCTAGCACGCATCCCTCCGTGTTCTCAAGGCCAGTCTGGTGCTACCCGTGACTGTTACCCCTAGATGTGACCCCCCGGTTGTGCACAAGTGGAGTCATAAGTGAGGCACCAGGGTAACCTGAACTGTTTTCGCAGTCATTTGTGTCCTAGCATTACGAGTCCACCCCGGGCGGGGCGTCTTGCATCAATGCTGCGCCTGTGGCAATCCCAAGCCCGGCTAAACATCCGCATTTCGCCAAAAGAGTCTCTGTTGTACGACTCATGCGGGCTGTGCCCCAGCCCCCGCCAGCAGTTCAGCACCATCCTTGTGGAAACTCAACTCGCCCACTGAGATTATTTCGCCAATTTCGGTCTTCTGGCCTCGTCACAGGAATCCATGGTGGCAGAGAGACCCTCTATGTTTTCCTGCAGCAGCGATGATAGACCCTTAGCAGAAGGCGATGGGTAGGGGGCGTGAGGACGCGACTTCCAGCTTCGCCACGTACGCCCGAACTTTATTCACTGCGCGTACTCGCAGCGTCGCCGCCTCGACCCGGGGCCGCGCATTCGCGCGACGCGATGCGGTGTGCGGCCGATCTGCACCACCACGGCTCAGCCGCATTGATACTGAGACTGACATCTTCGGCGCTTTACTGAGCGCAGAAACTTCATGGTCGTGCCCTCTCTCATTACCCCAATTCAACTCGATACTAGACCCGCCCGGGCCCGCTGGGCTCGGAGATCGTGCACGTGCCAGCTTGTACAAGCTCGCGACTCGGAGTACCGCAGTACGTACCGGTACCGTGGTACAAGCTGGTACCTACGGTACCTACGGTACCGTAGGTACCTACGGTACCTACGCAGCAAGAGTATGTCGCAGCGTTATGTAAAGTAGCAGGGTCCTAGCTCACCAGCCGAGGGCTGGGCCAACC
>Ga0209503_10000505_pt1 | contig 23842 bp, 33 predicted proteins | sample SouAtlMetagenome_2_FD_187448 | JGI IMG/M metagenome (GOLD analysis project Ga0209503, IMG submission 187448) | Marine eukaryotic phytoplankton communities from Atlantic Ocean - South Atlantic ANT15 Metagenome (SPAdes) (version 2) | ecosystem: Environmental > Aquatic > Marine > Oceanic | place... | reverse complement strand
CTGTTCGCCCATGAAAGCGGTACGCGAGCTGGGTTCAGAACGTCGTGAGACAGTTCGGTCCATATCCGGTGTAGGCGTTAGAATATTGAGAGGAGCCTTCTTTAGTACGAGAGGACCGAGAAGGACAGACCTCTGGTGTACCAGTTATCGTGCCAACGGTAAACGCTGGGTAGCTATGTCTGGAGTGGATAACCGCTGAAAGCATCTAAGTGGGAAGCCCACCTCAAGATAAGTATTCTCATCACGGAAGTGAATAAGGTCACGGTAAGACTAACCGTTTGATAGGGATTAAGTGTAAATCTAGTAATAGATGAGCTGAGATCTACTAACAGACCGAAGACTTGAATTTTTATAGCAAAATATAAATATATAACATCCTTATATATTTATATTTTGATTTCAATTGTTACTCACATTTGAAATTTTTGCTTTGGTGTTTTTAGTGTACTAAGCGGAACCACACTGATCCATCCCGAACTCAGTTGTGAAACGTTATAAATCGACGAAAATACTTGGAGGGGGACCTCCTGGGAAAATAGTTCAATGCCAAAGTTTCGATTTAGAGATGAATTTTTGTTTAAACTTAAAGATAAAGTTAAGCGTATCTAATTTCATACGCTTAACTTTTAAAGATTTGGATTTAAAAATATTCTTGAATTTCTGGAAATAAACTCGTAACAGCACCCCGAAGTTGTTCTTCTGTTTTTAGAGCTGGATCTTCGCCTTCATTCAAGTCATAGTCCTCATAAAACTCATTGCAATAGAGATAAATTTCCGAAATCCATTTTCCGAATCCAAGAGATCTTGGACTTGGTTCAATACGTTTTAACTCTTCATAATTTTGAAATAATAGGCTAGATTTTTTTTCAATTACTGTAACCATTTTTGAAAATTTCTTGTCAAATTCTTTGCCATCAATTTTGGAATTTAAAAAATCTTTTATTAATTGTAAATACTCATCCTTTTGGGACCAATGAAGATATTCACTAATTCTAGCTGAATACTTTCGTAACTTCGAATATTTTATTGGATCTTGAGTTCTTAGCGACTTGTTTTGTTTCTTTAATTCTTGCTGATAATTAAGAAACTGGATATGTTCCCGCAATTGTATTTCATAATTGATTCCTAGTTATAAATTACTATTTTTCGGACCTCTAAGCCGTAATGTCAGTTGCATAGATGGACGCGTATCTAATCCTATATTTCCATTTGATTGTAAGTCCTCCATTTGATCACTAGTAGTTGGTATTAATGACCAAACAGACCAAAAAACAGCTAATACTAAACCTTTAGCCACAACTCTATCGAAGAGATCTACTCTTCTTTGCATTTCTGATAAATAAAACTATAAGTGTAGAGATAACCTAGCATAAAATGTTTAAATTAAATTAAATTTAAATAAATTTAGAATAATGTAAAAGGTTATATTTTAATAAATTTTTTATGGAATCTAACCCCAATTTAATTGTCCTGATGTCCCCTAACTAAGTTGGAGGACGTCAGGACAACTATGATAAAAGTTCGTTAAAGCCTGATAAATCAGTATCGTGTTCCTGCACCAATTGTATCTAGCTTGGATATACAAGTTCTCGAAGCTATTAGTACTTTTCAAACATTTGGATCAATCGAATAAAATATTGCTTTATTTTAGTTTTCTATTGATTGGTTAATATAAAAAAGAATTAACCATATTTACCTGTTGTTGAAGCAATAACAAATGCTGCGTAAGTTAAAATATAACCAACAGAGAAGTGAACTAAACCAACTAAACGTGCTTGAACAATTGAAAGTGCAACGGGTTTATCTCTCCAACGAACTAAGTTCGCTAATGGTGTTCGTTCATGAGCCCATACTAGTGTTTCAATTAATTCTTGCCAGTAACCACGCCATGAAATTAAGAACATAAAGCCTGTTGCCCAAATTAAGTGAGCGAATAAGAACATCCAAGACCATACTGATAAATTATTCATACCAAATGGGTTATAGCCATTAATTAATGGTGACGAATTTAACCATAAATAATCACGTAACCAACCCATTATATAATTTGATGATTCATCAAATAGACCCGGGTTACCACCCCAAATTGTCATATGTTTCCAGTGCCAATAGAATGTTGTCCAGCCAATTGTATTTAACATCCAGAAAACTGCTAAATAGAAAGCATCCCAAGCTGAAATATCACATGTACCGCCACGACCTGGACCATCACACGGGAAACTATAACCAAAATCTTTTTTATCTGGCATTAATTTTGAACCTCGTGCATCTAAAGCGCCTTTTACAAGAATTAAAGTTGTAGTATGTAAACCTAATGCAATCGCATGGTGAACTAAGAAATCCCCAGGACCAATTTTTAAGAATAAGTCATTTTTATTATCGTTAATTGCTTCTAACCAACCTGGTAACCAGATTTGATTACCGGCTACGGTAGCTGGACTAGTTGAAGATGATAATAAAACATTAAACTCATAAACAGCTTTCCCAGAGGCTGCTTGAATATATTCAGCAAATAATGGTTCAAATAAAATTTGTTTTTCTGGTTGGCCAAATGCAACTACCGTATCGTTATGAATATATAATCCTAAGGTATGGAAACCTAGGAATAATGAAGCCCAACTTAAGTGAGAAATGATAGCTTCTTTATGTTCTAACATTCGGTATAAAACGTTATCTTTATTTAATTCCGGATCATAATCGCGGACAAAGAAAATTGCACCATGCGCAAAAGCCCCAACCATCAAGAAACCTGCGATATACTGATGGTGTGTATATAATGCAGCTTCAGTTGCAAAGTCTTTTGATAAAAATGCATAAGGTGTAATAGCATACATATGCTGTGCTGTTAGAGAGGTAGCAACGCCTAAACATGCTAATGCTAACCCTAATTGCATATGTAAAGAATTTGTAATTGTTTCAAATAACCCGATATGTCCAGCGCCTAAACGACCTTCCGGCGAACGATGAGCATCTAAGATTTCTTTCATACTGTGACCAATACCAAAGTTTGTTCGGTACATATGACCTGCCACAATAAAAACAACTGCAATTGCTAGGTGATGATGAGCCATATCACTTAACCATAAGGATTGAGTTTGAGGGTGGAAACCACCTAAAAATGTTAAAATTGCTGTACCTGCACCTTCTGATGTGCCGTAAACATGAGTCGCACTATCAGGATTTGCTGCATAAACCGTCCAGTTTCCACTATAGAATGGCGCTAAACCAGCCGGGTGTGGAGGCGTTGTTAAGAAATTATCCCAACCAACATGAATCCCACGTGAAGCAGGAATAGCTACGTGAACAAGATGGCCAGTCCAAGCTAATGAACTTACACCTAATAAACCAGATAAATGATGGTTTAAACGAGACTCATTGTTTTTAAACCACGATAAACTTGGTCGAAATTTTGGTTGTAAATGCAACCAACCAGCAAATAATAATACCGATGAGAATAATAATAAACCAATTGAGGCTAGGTATAATTCTTGGTTTGTTCTAAAACCAATTGTATACCACCAGTGATATACACCTGATAAGGCAATATTAACTGGATATGTGTTACCTTTACTAAATGCTTTAATTGCTGCTTCACCAAAATGAGGGTCCCAAATTGAATGAGCAATTGGTTTTACTTTTAATGGATTACTAACCCATTTTTCAAAATTTCCTTGCCAAGCAACGTGGAATAAATTCCCTGCGGTCCATAAGAAAATGATAGCTAAATGACCGAAATGGGAAGCAAAAATTTTTTGATACAAGTTTTCTTCAGTCATACCATCATGTGCTTCTAAATCATGAGCGGTAGCAATACCATACCAAATTCTTCGCGTTGCTGGATCTTGTGCAAGGGCTTGGCTAAACTTTGGAAACTTAGTTGCCATAATTGTTAAATGCCTTTTTATATAAATTTTAGTTGTGAATAAAAAAATAATTTATGTACGGTTTCAAAGTTGATTAGAAAACTGAATTTAATTTACTTAGCTAATTGAAACTGCACGGGCTAGGAAGAATGACCATGTAGTACCGATACCACCTAATAAATAGTGCGATAAACCAACAAGACGACCTTGTGTAATGCTTAAAGCACGAGGTTGGATTGTTGGAGCAAAGTTTAATTTATTATGTGCCCAAACAATTGATTCAATTAACTCTTGCCAATAGCCACGACCACTAAATAAGAACATTAAACTAAAGGCCCAGATGAAGTGTGCACCTAAGAAGATAAGCCCATATGCTGATGAAGCTGAGCCATATGATTGAATTACCTGTGAAGCTTGAGACCATAAGAAATCTCGTAACCAACCATTAATTGTAATGGCACTCTTTGCAAAGTTCCCACCTGTAATGTGTGAAATACTGCCATCGGGTGCAACACTACCCCAAACATCTGATTGCATTTTCCAACTAAAGTGGAAAATTACCACAGAAATTGAATTATACATCCAGAATAACCCTAAGAAAACGTGATCCCAACTTGAACTTTGACATGTTCCACCGCGGCCTGGACCATCACAAGGGAAACAGAAGCCTAAATTTGCTTTATCTGGAATTAACTTTGAACTACGAGCATATAGTACACCTTTGAATAAAATTAACACAGTTACGTGAATTGTAAATGCATGAATATGATGAACCATGAAATCTGCTGTACCTAATTGAATAGGCATCATAGCAATTCTACCACCAACTTCAACGACTTCACCCCCAAATGCATAACTTGTTGTTGCTAAAGCATTTGGAGCTGTTGTCCCTGGAGCTAATAAGTGAATGTTTTGAATCCACTGTGCAAAAATTGGTTGCAATTGAATTGCTTTATCTGAGAACATATCTTGTGGACGTCCTAATGCTCGCATTGTATCGTTATGAATGTAGAAACCAAACGCATGGGTACCTAGGAAAATACAAACCCAATTTAAATGCGAGATAATTGCATCTCGGTGTCGTAAAACTCGATCTAATAAGTTGTTATAATTATTAGCTGGCCTATAATCACGAACCATGAAAATTGCTCCATGTGTCGCACCTCCAACTACACAGAAACCACCGATCCACATATGGTGTGTAAATAAAGAAAGCTGTGTTGCGTAGTCTGTAGCAATATAAGGGTAAGGAGGCATTGCGTACATATGGTGTGCAACAATAATACTTAAAGAACCTACCATAGCTAAGTTAATTGCTAACTGAGCATGCCATGATGTTGTTAAAGTTTCATATAAACCATTATGACCTTCTCCCCAAAATGGGTCACCTTTATGAGCTTCTAAAATTTCTTTCATACTATGACCAATGCCCCAATTTGTACGGTACATATGACCAGCAAAAATGAATAAAACTGATAAAGCTAAGTGGTGATGAGCTGTATCACTTAACCATAAACCACCAGTAACTGGGTTTAAACCGCCTTTAAAAGTTAAGAAATCTGAGTACTCCCCCCATTGTCCACTGAAGAATGGAGCTAAGCCTTTTGAGAAACTTGGATATAATTGACTCATTAACTCACGGTTAATTAAAAATTCATGTGGCAATGGAATCTCTTGAGGAGCTACACCGGCATCTAATAACTTGTTAATTGGTAATGCAATATGTATTTGGTGACCTGACCAAGATAAACAGCCTAATCCTAATAAACCAGCTAAATGGTGATTCATCATTGATTCAACATTTTGGAACCATTCTAGTTTCGGTGCTGCTTTATGGTAATGGAACCAACCGGCAAATAACATAATGGCTGACATGGCTAAACCGCCAATTGCAATCCAGTATAATTCAACTTCGCTAGTAATACCTTCAGCGCGCCACATTTGGAACCAACCAGAAGTTGTTTGAATACCTTGGAAGTTTCCTCCCACATCTCCGTTTAAAATTTCTTGACCAACAATTGGCCACACAACTTGCGAACTTTGTTTAATGTTAACTGGATCTGTTAACCAGGCTGAGTAGTTAGAGAAATAGGCTCCATGGAAATGCATGCCACTGATCCATAAAAAAATTATTGATAGCTGACCGAAGTGCGCACTAAAAATTTTACGCGAAACTTCTTCTAACGAACTAGTTTGACTATCAAAATCATGAGCATCTGCGTGTAAATTCCAAATCCATGTAGTAGTTTTTGGTCCTTTTGCTAACGTTCTTGAAAAATGACCTGGTTGTGCCCATTTCTCAAAACTCGTTTCAACTGCATCTTTTTCAACAAAAATTTGTACATTTTTTGAGCGACGGTCTGTTGAGCTTATTGCCATTCATTTTCTCCTTGTTGGGAGACAAAATTTCTGAAACTCTCAAAAAAAAAATAAAGAAGCTACAATGAATAATTTCTGTTAATTATGAGTTTTCAAGTTATCATTATAAGTTTTTTTCATTAATTTTGAAAATTAATTTAATATAATAATTCAATTCCATGATCTGATTCTTGGGTTACCTGGGACTTGAACCCAGAACTAATCGGTTAAAAGCCGACTACTCTACCATTGAGTTAGCAACCCTTAGTGAAATATTAGCATCAGTAAATAAAGATGTTAAAGTATTTTTGACTAATAATTTTTATTTATCAAATTTTTTAGGCATTCATATAGACAGCAGCCAATTTACGCTTCCCATAATCAATAACGATACTTTTCCCAAGATCCATTTCAACTAATAATTTTAGCGGGGAAGGGGAATTAAGTATTTTTTCAGATTTAAAATCTGAAAAAATACTTAAATCTCAAATTGATTTCCACGACGATACTGTAAAAACGCTGCGACAAAAAGACCAATTGCAGTTACAGTTATAAGTCCTAAAACGATACCAGATAATAAAGGTTCGACCATTTCGTATTATTTTAATTTCTTATGTAAATATAATTATATAATTGTTACCCAAATTGCAGACCCACCTTCTAAATTAGTGCTATATAAATTTAAATTATCTAAATCCGATAGCAGCTTGCCAAACAAATGCTAATAATAAGAAAAACACTGGAATAACAGGCATTAGATCCACAATTGGACTAAAAATAACATATGCTTCCGGTAAACGAGATAATAAAAAAGTTTCCATAATTAAAAATTAATAATAGTATGTTTAACAATAATTATTGTATTATAAAAGTCTAAAAATGAAAAATTTTTAATTAATTATTGCTATCTTTCAATTATTATTTCCCGTTTTAAAGTTAACCTGAAAATAAAAAGTACTATATTTTTACTTAATTCAAATGTTTTAAATTTCTTGAAAACAATGATATTAATTCGAATAAAGTATTAATTTTTCTAGTTTAAAATGATAAGGTGGGCCGAGTTGGATTCGAACCAACGTAGCATGACGCAGCGGATTTACAATCCGCCCCCTTTAACCACTCGGGCACCGACCCTTATTATAGAGATAAATATACTTTATAAATGACTTAATGTCAATGATAAAAACAATTGTTTTTATCATTGACATTAAGTCATTTATAAAGTATATTTATACTATCGAAAGACTATAAGGAACGGGTAATTAACTCAGCGGTAGAGTGTCTGCCTTACAAGCAGAAGGTCACAGGTTCAAATCCTGTATTACCCATTTTAGGGCCTATCGTCTAATGGATTAGGACAGAGATCTTCTAAATCTACAATGTAGGTTCGATTCCTACTAGGCCTATTCTTATTAATTTATCTTTTAGAAAAGAATTTTTGAGAAAGAGGGAAGAAGTAAGTAAAATGTTTCTATAAATCAAGAAGCTGGTGAAGGGATTTGAACCCCCAACCTACGGATTACAAATCCGTTGCTCTACCGTTGAGCTACACCAGCTGTATCCTTTCTAAAACTATACTACATAATAAATAAATTTGATTAACTTTAATAATTTTAAAAAAACTTCGAATATTTATTTTATTAACACGTTAATAAAATGACTAATTTCTATTCTATAAACCTAGCATACTTATTAAAATGGTATAAAGAATTAAAATACTGATTAAAAGAATAAAAGGCAAAATAAACCTCAATTTTTTAATTTTGAATAAATTTCGGAAAGGTGTTATTATAACAGTTAATAAACCTGCAACACTGCTAATAAAAAACCTTGGATAGCGTAATATATTCGACCAAAAATCATTCATAAGATGTTGATATTATGTTTAAGATTGCATTTTAGTTAAACTACTTGTAATTTTATATAATTTTAAAAAAGATGAAAAGTTAATTTTTTTAACTTTTATCACTGAAGTATTGTAGAAACTTTAAAAACTTATGTTATTATACATAGTATATAAGGAGTAGAAGGCTCTGTAGCTCAGTGGTTAGAGCAGGGGACTCATAAGCCCAAGGTCGTAGGTTCAAATCCCACCAGAGCCATCTCCTAACATCTTATGTTAATTAGTTCAGGAGAAATGGCTGAGTGGTCGAAAGCAATAGATTGCTAATCTATCGTACAATTAATTGTACCCAGGGTTCGAATCCCTGTTTCTCCTTTATTAAAGAACAAAAAGTTGACTGATAAAAAATTAATATTTATGGGATTGTAGTTCAATTGGTTAGAGCACCGCCCTGTCACGGCGGAAGTTGCGAGTTCGAGTCTCGTCAGTCCCGTTTCTGAACTTAACTCCTTTATTAAATATATAGTTTTTTTACTTGATTCTGAAACAAATAATCTTGGACTAACTTTGTTTGTCGATGTTTCAGTTCAATTTCAAAGCGGACATTTTGGTCTTTTTGGTAAACTTTATAATGTACTGAATTGTTTCTACGATTAACTTTTAAGATTTTTCCGTCAGGAAAATCCTGTAGTCTTATGTGACGAGTAGTCGTATAATTTTGAATTTTACTTTGGGAATCTACTAAAAATCCATCGAATGATTTGCTTGTGTGATTTAAGTCATTCGGATGAGGAAAGCAAAGGTCGATTCGACCTAAATTTAGACTATGCTGATTGAACTTCAAAAGATCCCAATTAAACCTTTGAGTCTTAACAAGCTTATAGAAATAAGCTGCATCTTTACCAGAGAAAATAATCTTAGTTCCAACCCAGTAACCTTTAGATCCCGTATATTGACGGATAGAAACCTTATACCTTTTTTTAAAACCATGAAACCCAATACTAAGTACATCATCCATTAGAACATGTGGGGTAAAGTACTCATATAAATTCGAGGCAATTGTTTTAGGATCAGTCAAACCTTGAATGTTAAAACTGATCCAATCTACATCTAAATGCTGAGAATCGAAAGTAAGTAACTTTATTATATTTTAGAACCAGCTTTAAATATTAAATTAGCACAACGGTGAAGAAGGATCTGCTGCGCAAAGATCACGAAATTTTTGACATCCCATCGAAGTAGCTTTAAGAGCTGATACAGTCACGATTTTACCAGGTATTGGGCACCAAACTAGTACACCAGATATTGCTTCACATCCGATTGAAACACAACATAAGCTACCACACATTACATCGCCTCTAGCAAAATCTTTACTAGCTTTATAAGTACCGACGCCAGCTCTACGGCCACTATCGATTGTTAAAGTACCTTTAGTGCTGTCCTAAACTCCCTTTGTTACGTTTCCCCAAAAATAAGCAGCAGATTCTGTGGCCGCTTTTCCTTGACTTAATATTGTATCCCGAACACCTGCACCATTTAAAGGTCCTGCCATGATTTCTCCCTTATAAATTTTATTATTAAAAATTTTATGACCACATCTATAATCACAAAACACCTATTCTAATATTATAGGTTCTTTTAAAGTCGATTATAAGTTTTATAATCGACTTTAACTGTCTAATGATTTCAATCTTAAAAAGACTTTTATTCGCCTTGAACTTTTAATAAAGCAAATCCTAGCGAAAGACCAAATAAAGTCATAAAGAAACATACAGTAGCAGCTGTAACAATTTCTGCATTTGCATAAGGGAATATTGATTTGACTAATTCCATAATTTTTTCAATTTTAAATTTTTTAAAAAAAGTTTCTAATCAGTTAGAAACCGTTACGAGCCCAAACTGTTAAGGCTAGTGAAAATGTAAACATTGCCATTAGACTAGCCCAACCTAAACTTAAAATATCCATAAAACTATTTTTTTTTTAATTTAATTCTATTTTATAACCTAGAAGGATTTTAGGAAAATCCTTCTAGGTTAAGCTAATTGTTATTAAATAATACCGTTTGTCCAATCTACATCTACATTTTCAATAATTAACGAAGAGTTGTAGATTTGCAAAATTATTAATAAAAAGACTAAGAATGCAGCCATAACTACAGCCATGATTGGAGTTGTTCCCCAACCTGGAGCAACTTTACCATACTCAGCATTTAAGGGACGTAAAAGTTCACCTAATCTTGTTCGTAATGCCATAAAAATATTTATTTTTTAAGAAATTAATTTTTCTACTATCTGTTATATAATATTAAAATGTTTATTTAAATAAGTATATAACATGGAAACAGCAACTATTATCGTAATTTTCGTATCAAGTCTACTTTTAGGAATTACTGCATATTCTATCTATACAGCATTTGGGCCAGTGGCAAAAAATTTGCGTGATCCATTCGAAGAGCATGAAGACTAAAAAATAAAACCAATTAAATTGGTTTTATTTTTTAAGGATTCTAGGAGTTTCTCTAAAAAATACAGCAAAGAAAATTACTATTAAAGTACCAATAAGTAAGAATGTATAAACTAACGCTTCCATTGTTTGATCCTATTTAATATAAAGAACTTAAAAGTTAACTGTAAATTATACAGCGCCTTGTTTTTTTGTTGTTTTATCACCAAGTTTTTGGAATGCACCAAATTCTACTTGCTCTGTAACTTCCGCACCAATACCTGTGAATACATCACGGAAAATTGTACGACCACCATGCCATAAATGACCAAAGAAGAAAAGTAAGGCAAAGTTAGCATGACCAAATGTATACCACCCGCGTGGACTACTTCTGAAAACACCATCTGATTCTAGACTTGTTCTATCAAATTCAAAAACTTCACCTAATTGTGCTTTACGAGCAAACTTTTTAACTGTTGGCGCATCTTTAAATGTTTGACCATTTAATTTACCACCATAGAAATCAACACTTACACCAACTTGTTCAATACTGTATTTTGATTCTGCACGACGGAATGGGATATCTGCACGAATAATACCATCTTTATCTACTAATATTACTGGGAATGTTTCAAAGAAGGCTGGCATTCGACGAACTGTTAATTCTCGACCTTCTTTATCACGGAAAATCGGATGCCCCAACCAAGCTTCGGCAATACCATCACCTTTATTCATAGGACCTGCACGGAATAAACCACCTTTTGCTGGATTATTTCCAATGTAGTCATAAAAAGCTAGCTTATCAGGAATTCTTGACCAAGCTTGACTTTCTGATAACCCTTCACTTACTGACGCTTCAACTTGTCTTTCAATTTCTTGTTGGAAGTAACCACTATCCCATTGATAACGTGTTGGGCCAAATAATTCAATTGGAGTTGCTGCTGCGCCATACCACATTGTTCCAGATGTTACAAAAGCAGCAAAGAATACTGCCGAGATACTACTTGATAAAACTGTTTCAATATTTCCCATTCTTAACGCACGATATAAACGTTGCGGTGGTCGAACAGTTAAGTGGAAAACTCCTGCTAAAATACCAAAAAGACCAGCAGCGATATGATGAGAGGCGATACCTCCTGGATTAAATGGATTAAAACCATCAGCACCCCATGAAGGTGCAACAGGTTGTACTTTACCTGTGATTCCATAAGCATCTGATACCCAAATACCAGGACCAAATAAACCAGTTACGTGGAATGCACCGAAACCAAAACATAATAAACCTGATAAAAATAAGTGAATACCAAAGATTTTTGGTAAATCTAAAGCCGGTTCACCCGTTCTTGGATCACGGAATAATTCTAAGTCCCAATATACCCAATGCCAAATAGCAGCTAAGAAACACATACCTGATAAAACAATGTGTGATAGTGCTACTCCTTCGAAACTCCAAAGACCTGGGTTTGAAACGCTCTCACCTGTAATACTCCAACCACCCCATGAATCGGTAATTCCTAAACGAGTCATAAACGGCATAACAAACATTCCTTGACGCCACATAGGGTTTAAAACAGGGTCAGATGGATCAAATACAGCTAATTCGTATAAAGCCATTGAACCAGCCCAACCTGCAACTAAAGCTGTATGCATGATATGAACTGCAATTAACCTTCCTGGATCATTTAAAACAACAGTGTGGACACGATACCATGGTAATGCCATAGTAATAGATTCCTCAATAATAAATAGAGTTTTTGACTTTCTTACAACTAAACTACAGAAAATCTAGCTAATGTATCATTATAATCAAATATAATAAAAATAGTTAACTATTTTTTAATTTTTTTTCCTATATCAATTTTAATTAAATTTCTATAATCAATTTCCTCTGTCTTTTTAACTTGCTAAAAATTTAAATATTTAATAAGATAGACGAAATTTACATTTTATTAAAAATTTTTTATGGCAAAAAAAAGTATGATTGAACGTGAAAAAAAGCGTATTAAATTAGAAAAAAAATATGCTTTAAAACGCATGAATTTATTAACAAAATATAAAACTGAAGAAAGTTTTAAAGTAAAACTTGAATTACATTCAAAATTACAAAAATTACCTAGGAATAGTTCAAAAATAAGAATTCGAAATCGATGCTGGAAAACTGGAAGGCCACGTGGTGTGTTTAGGGATTTTGGTTTATCTCGTCATGTTATAAGAGAAATGGCTCATCAATGTCTCTTACCTGGTGTAACAAAGTCAAGTTGGTAAAAAACAATTATTTAAATTAAATTTATTTATTTTTATTAATTTAATCTACAATTCTAACCATAAAATTAACATTAAAATATAGATTAAAGATTTTTACTAGAATCTAGACTATTAAATTCTTTAGAATCAAAATAATACTTAATTTTAATAATAAATAAGGAGTACTTTTATGATTTATGATTCACAGGTCTATACAGCATTATGTATTAGCTTATTAGCAGGAATTTTAGCAATTCGATTAGGTTCGACGCTTTACCAATAAAATGTAGTTAGGCATTGATGCATATCAGTAATTAATTTGAAAACTTTTCATATTTCAATCAAGAATACACTATGGTAACAGAGAATTTAAAAAAATTTAGTAATCCGGTCTTTCCTTTCACTGCGATAGTAGGACAAGAAGAAATGAAATTAGCTTTACAGCTAAATGTAATTGATCCAAAAATTGGTGGTGTTATGATTATGGGTGACCGTGGAACAGGTAAATCGACAACTATTCGAGCAATTGCAGATTTATTGCCCGAAATTGAAGTAATAAAAGATGACCCATTTAATTCTCATAAATCAGATTTAGATTTAATGGGAAATGAGGTTAAATTAGCTGTTCAAAACAGTAAAACATTAGCGACAGAATTTATCAAAATTCCAATGGTTGATTTACCATTAGGAGCAACAGAGGATCGAGTCTGTGGAACAATTGACATTGAAAAAGCTTTAACCGAAGGTGTGAAAGCTTTTGAACCTGGTTTATTAGCCAAGGCTAATCGTGGTATTCTTTATGTTGATGAGGTTAATTTATTAGACGATCATCTCGTTGATATCTTATTAGATTCTGCCGCTTCAGGTTGGAATACTGTTGAAAGAGAAGGAATTTCAATTCGTCATCCAGCAAGATTTGTTTTAGTTGGCTCTGGAAATCCAGAAGAAGGTGAATTACGGCCTCAATTATTAGATCGATTTGGTATGCATGCTGAAATTCGAACTGTGAAAGATCCAATTTTACGTGTAAAAGTCGTTGAAGAAAGAACATCATTTGATCAAAATCCAATAATTTGGATTGAAAACTATGAAGTTCAACAACAAGAATTGCGTGATAAAATAATTGCTGCGCAAAAATTACTTCCAGAAATTGAAATCGATTACAATTTACGAGTAAGAATTTCAGAAGTATGTAGTCAGTTAGATGTTGACGGTTTAAGAGGAGATATTGTTACAAATCGAGCCGCTAAAGCTCATGCTGCTTACAATGGTCGTAATAAAGTTACAATTGAAGATATTTCTAAAATTATAACGTTATGTTTACGTCATCGTTTAAGAAAAGATCCATTAGAATCGATTGATTCTGGAAACAAAGTCGATAAAGTATTTAAAGAAGTATTTGAAATTGAAAGCTAACTTAATTTGTCATTTTCAAATAGATAATAAAACAATATGATAAAACTAAGTGGACTTATAATAAGTATTTTTTTAATTATAATTATTTTTTTACAAATTCCAGACGAAAGTGTAGGATTATCAAGTTTTGCAAAAAATACCGACCGATTTGGTTCGCCAGGTTTTTTTCAACGATTCATAAAAATTTTAACAGCTATTTGCATTTTAGGTTACTTTGGAATTGCATTGCAATTAAATCTATAAAGATATATTATTTTAGAAAACTTTAAAAAGAAAGTACTAAGAATTTTTGAATAAGGAAAAAATAGTTAATAGGGCAATAAGTACTTGAAGTGTTAAAGATGCAATGACAAAAACCGGTAAGGAAGCATCTAAAAAAATAACAGAAAAGATTGTTTCACAAAGTGACCCAGTTAATTTTCAAATAATTTAGGTTTATCAACATTAAGTCTAAATTGTAAGGAATTATACTAAAATATTAAATTTATTGGAAAACTAACTAGACTTCAAAGAATCTAACCTTTATACTCAAGCAAAGTTCTAAGTTATTTGTATTAGTATAGAGAGTTTCAAAGATCAACAATGTTTCCCTATTTGAAACTGACAAAACAAAATAAGCGATGGGCTATGATTATGGTGATAGACGAAGAATTTGATTTTTATCATTATTAATTCTTCTTTCCATATTCTTTCCTTATTTATAAAAACAAACATGGTTTGGAAATCAAGCTTTAGTTAATTGAAAATCTTATTCAAGTTGAGTTAGAAAAAAAACTTCTGGTGAAAAAATTCTTCACTCAATTTTATGTTCCCAATAACGATCTAATAAAAATAAAAAAATAGTTAATTGATTCAGTTTCTAGATTGAAAAATTCTGTATTAATCAAAAATGAATTTAGCTTAATATTCAGTCTAAAATAGACTTGATTTTGAATGAAGCTAGTAAGCCTCTAAAAAGATATTTCAACTGGATTTAAGCCTCCTAAAGGAGTATCTGAGAGCTTATTCCAATTGGTCAATATGTTTCTATCTTTCGTTATTAGATAATTTCTTGACGTAGACCGAATTAGTATCTAATTTTCTATCATCAATGGTTTGTTTGACAAACTCAATATCTTAGGAATCTTTCCATAACTGTGTAATATATCCAATTCGAAAACTATGACTAGTAATATTGGGTTTACTCAAAATCTCTTCAGAAACCTTACGTGTAAATAGATTTACCTCTTTTGTAAGAGTTTCACGGGTTAGTATTTTATAATAATTAGATTGATTCGTAAAGACGTAAGAATCTGGTTCTTTCATTAAGAAAATAAATTGGAAATATTTTTGACAGTTTTTAAACAATTTTTTCCCTTCTTTTGTTAGAAAAGCTTTTTGATTACTAGGCCCACGTTTTAATCGATTACGAGCGATAAATATTTTTAAGATTATCATTTTAATTTAATTAAATTAAGATTGTTCCAAAATCAATTTGTCTAACAGTTTTTTTAAAAAGTGAGTTTATCGAAATCTCATATGTTTAAGATTGATGTCGAAATTTTTTAATGAAAATCAGAGATTACATTACTATTGTTCCTATATTGATTTTTAAGTTGAAATATAGTATCTTAATTAATTAACAAGATTCAACGTTTTAAGTTATTTAATTAGTAACGTCGATTAATAAAACTAATTTATGTCACATATTTTAAAATTTTTCCCTCTTTTAATTAATATTGATTCAGAAATCCTAAAAAATCATTTTCATTCTCAAATTATTACATCAGCCAGTCTATCTGTAGACGCAATTAATTTGAGAATAGAAGAATTATTAGAAAAAGTACAGGATGGATTTACGTTAAATGATATAGAAAATCTTCTATGTTTTATTCTTTTTATTCGTTTTATAATACTTAGTTTAAGATATAATTTGAAAACATCATTTTATATCACTTGCATTGGACTTGTTGCTGGATACTTGTGGTATAAGCATTTAATTGATCTTATTTCAATGTACCAGAGCGTATTATTACAACTTCCATTTGTAAATAAACTAGGAATAGATGTTGTTCAATTGCGTTCACTTAATCAAGGAATATTAGCTACAGATTTAAATTTACAGGAAAATGTCAACTGGTATAACCCAGGTCAGATTTTATATTATGCTTTTAAAGATGGAGTTCGAAATACTGATGCAGAAGCTGGTCTCCAATATTATATTGATCCAATCTCAATGTTTATTTCTAATTTACAAGAGCCAATTAAATCTCCGAGTTCCTTAATCTATTATAAAATTTATAATGAGATAATTCCTAAAATATTTAATATCTGCAGTAAATTCTGGTCTCAACTTTCCGGCGTCGCAGCTTACGCTATAATTACTAGAATTGGTAAACGATATTGCCCGTACTTAATACGTTGGCATTGGACTCTTTTGATTATTCTTGGTATGATTGAGCAGATTTTTATATATTTTATCTATAGAGCTTATTATTTCCAGACATTTATATTAATTCCTCAAATAAAAGCATATACGAACAATACCGATTCAAGTTTAGCTTTCCAATTAGTTATTTTAAATGCCATTATAGCAGTAGTTGTACTAACTCATATTAGTTTTATAATTTTTGGATTAATGAATGCAATCCAAGGGCAATATTTTTATGTTCCATTTCTTGTTAAAAACACAGAGCTACATATTGGAAAACGTCCAATAAATAGCATTTATAGCGGTGGAGCCACGCCATGGCAGGATCCAAAAGAAAAAAATAAAAGCACAAAACTTTGGTATAATTGGATTACTAGAATACTACAAAGAGTTTTTAAGAAATTAAAAAAACAATTTAGAAATTAGTGTAATAGTATCTGTGTAATTTATTCAATTTTTCTATTCTAATAGTTATGAATATTAGAATAGAAATAAAAAATTATAATGATGAACCTAGACCTGAGTATGCACCATAAATGAATAGAGATAGCATAGTAATTACAGCTAACCCACCTACTAGGCCTACAAGCCATAAAGGAATTCTACCAGTATTTGCCATAAAAAGCTCCTATTAAGTTAATATTAGTTAAAGAAATAACTTGAGAATAAGACCGCTAAAACGAAAATTAATAGAAGTCCCCAATAAAGAGAAGTTCTATTTAATTCTACTGCTTGCTTATTTGGATTTGGACCTGTCATAAAAATTACCTTGTTTCTAGATTAATATTTTAATTTACCGTTGAATAAATTGCATCGCAGTAATGCTACCTAAAAAGAATACTGTTGGTACTGCTAAACCATGAATTGCTAACCAACGAAATGTAAAAATTGGATAGGCTACTGGTTGATTAATATTTTTTGCCATTTCTTACCTCACTTATAAACCTTTAGTTAAATCTTCTAATTCTTGTTTAGCACTGAATCGGTCATTCACTAATGGAATTTGTTGACGATCTTGTGTAAAATATTCATTTGGACGTGGAGTTCCAAAAACATCATATGCTAAACCAGTACTTACAAATAACCATCCTGACACAAAAAGCGATGGGATTGTAATACTGTGGATAATCCAATAGCGTACACTAGTAATAATATCCGAGAACGGACGCTCACCTGTAGATCCACCAGACATAACTATATATTCTCCTATAAAAAAGATTGTTGCTCAGTCTAATCTTAGAGTCTTAAATACGGGTAGGGGGAATCGAACCCCCTCCTCTAGGGTGGAAACCTAACGTTCTGCCAATAAACTATACCCGCATGACACTACTTTAGCATAATGCAAGTTGAAAAGCCACACACCCTTATAAATTTTCGAGTTTTAAATTTAAAAATTTTGCTAGATCGGCAGCTTCTTCTTCCAAATCTGACATAGCGATTGGTTCTTGAACTGGCGTTAAAGGAATTACTCGATCATCTTTTAAACATAAATAAATACTTCGGGTTGGATTTAAACCTTCAGTAATTTTTATTCCAATTGCTCGGACATTTGATAACGGATACGTCAAAAGAATTTCACGATTTTTTCCAGGGAACCCTCTTCTAACTATTTTCACAAGGTTTTCGACTCTATCATATTCATTATACCCACTTCCAACATCTAGCAATACGGTAATCCCTATATAAACACTAAATCCTAAGCTTAATGTCCCGTAGAAAATCATTACTAAACCTTGTGGAATAAAAACTAGGTCGGTTGTATTTGTGAATGGTAATAAATTCATTTTAAAATAACTTGACATACCAGCTAAAAGAAAACCTATACCACCTAAGAATAAAAGAAATAACCAAAAATAATTACTAAACCGTCGTGATCCAACAATTTTATCTTGACGAATTTCGTTTTGCATTTGAGGTAGTTTATAGTTTAATAAAAGTTAAATTAACTTAATTGATTTTAATCCTAAAAATAAACCAGAGGCAAGTGCAAAGCAAAATCCTACTAATAAAAAATAATCGATAGCAACTGTCATAAAATCTTTCTTATTTTATCAAAATGAAGTTTATAAAAATTTTTCTATATATTAATATATATTATATAGTAATATATATTAATATATAGAAAAATTTTTGATTGGTTAAAATTTTCATTAAACTTTAATCATTTTATATTTGTTTTGTCAAAAAATTTTATTATTAATTTAAATAATTTTCAAATTAATTTTATGGCTAACTTTATTAAACCTTACAATGATGACCCTTTTGTAGGTCACTTATCAACACCAATTACATCATCTGCAGTGACAAAAGCAATTTTACAAAATTTGCCAGCATATAGATTTGGTTTAACACCTTTATTGCGTGGTCTTGAAATAGGCTTAGCACATGGTTACTTTTTAATTGGTCCATTTGTTAAATTAGGCCCATTACGTAATTCAGATGTTGCATTACTATCGGGTTTCCTTTCAACAATCGGTCTAATTGTAATTTTAACTTTAGGTTTAACTATTTATGGTGTAGCGGCTTTTGGACAAGAGACAAAGACAACTTCATCATCTAATGAAAATGATTTACAAACTAAACAAGCTTGGGATCAATTTAAAGGTGGATTCTTTGTTGGAGCATGTGGAAGCGCTGGTTTTGCTTTTATTTGTTTATCAAGTATTCCAACTTTTACAGCAAGCTAAGTAAAATACCGACGATTGAGATTAGATTAGTTATAATATAGCTTATCTAATCTCTATGTCTTATAATTAATAAAAAATTAATGAAAAAACCGAATGAATACATCACCCGTATATTTGCAAGAAGAATACGCAAAAACAGAAATTGCTAAAATTTTAAACTTATTGGATGACGAATTAGTTGGTTTAGCACCAGTAAAATCTAGAATTCGTGAGATTGCCGCGTTATTATTAATTGATAAATTACGAAAAAGCTTAGGAATTACAGCAGGAAGTCCAGGTTTACATATGTCATTCACAGGTAGTCCAGGGACTGGAAAAACAGCAGTAGGTCTAAAAATGGCTGATATTTTATATCAATTAGGTTACACAAAAAAAGGTCATCTTTTAACTGTTACACGTGATGATTTAGTTGGTCAATATATTGGACATACCGCTCCAAAAACAAAAGAAGTCTTAAAAAAAGCCATGGGTGGCGTTTTATTTATTGATGAAGCCTATTATTTATATAAACCTGATAATGAACGTGATTATGGTTCGGAAGCAATTGAAATTTTGTTACAAGTTATGGAAAATCAACGTGATGATTTAGTAGTTATTTTAGCTGGTTATAAAGAACCAATGGATAAATTCTATGAATCAAATCCAGGTTTATCATCACGAATTGCTAATCATATTGATTTCCCTGATTATAGTGTAGAAGAACTTTTACAAATTGCTAAATTATTATTAGAAGAACAACAATATCAATTAACTTTAAATGCTGAGACGGCTTTAATGCAATATATTTTAAAACGTAAAGAGAAACCACTATTTGCAAATGCTCGAAGTGTTAAAAATGCTTTGGATCGAGCTCGAATGCGTCAAGCTAATAGAATTTTTGATAGTCGTGGTCAAGTTTTAACAAAAAGAGAATTAGTTAATCTTGAAGCTGAAGATATTTTACAAAGTACAGTATTTAACGATTAAACATTTTTAAATAAATATGATATGAGTTTGCTTATTATTGGAGGAACTGGGACTTTAGGACGTCAAATTGTTTTACAAGCTTTAACAAAAGGTTATCAGGTTCGATGTTTAGTTCGTAATTTTAGAAAAGCTAGCTTTTTAAAAGAATGGGGTGTGGAATTAGTTTATGGTGATTTAGCTCGTCCAGAAACGATTCCTCCTTGTTTAAAAGGAATTACTGCAATTATTGACGCCTCAACCAGTAGAGCTGATGAATTAAATTCTTTAAAAAAAGTTGATTGGAAAGGGAAATTATATTTAATTGAAGCTGCAAAAATAGCAAACGTTCAAAGATTAATTTTTTTCTCAGCTCAAAATGTAGAACAGTTTAGCAATATTCCGCTAATGAAAGTGAAAAATGGGATTGAAATTAAACTAAAAGAATCAGGAATTCCATATACAATTTTTCGCTTAACTGGTTTTTATCAAGGTTTAATTGAACAATACGCAATACCTATTTTAGAAAATTTACCAATTTGGGTAACAAATGAAAAAACATATATTTCCTATATGGATACTCAAGATATTGCAAAGTTTTGTTTAAGAGCACTTCAAATCCCTCAAACTAAAAATCAAACTTTTTTACTTAGTGGTTCAAAAGGCTGGGTCTCTTCAGAAATTATTAATTTATGTGAGCAATTAGCTGGTCAACAAGCTAAAGTTCAACGGGTTCCTTTATTCCTTTTAAAATTTGTTAGTAATTTTTTTGGATTTTTTGAATGGGGGCAAAATATTAGCGATCGATTAGCATTTGCAGAAATCTTAAATGCTGAAAGTAATTTTTCACGATCAACTTTTGATTTATATAAAATGTTTAAAATTGATCCCTCAGAAATAGTTCAATTAGATGATTATTTTCTAGAATACTTCATTCGTTTATTAAAACGATTAAGAGATATTAATTTCGAAGACGTTCAAAAACAGAAAAATTTAATTATCTAGTAATTGGAAAGTATGGATATGAATTATATTGGAGGTATAGCTAAGATTTTAGAGATGCCAAAACAAAGTTTCTTAGATAATGATATTATAATAACGAAAGTTAGAGTTCAATTACCACAATTAAGAAATACTCAAGTTGTTAAATTAACTTTTTGGGGTAACTTAGCCAGCGATGTTAACAATTTTTATAAAACAAACGATTATGTAATTATTGAGGGATATATATCGTATAAAAATGAACTACAATCTCAAGTTCCCAAACAAATTGAAATAACAGTTTTAAAAATCTATCCATTTCTTTTAAATTCTTAATATCTTCAGTGACAAATTTCTAAAACTAATTTTTCCCAATTAAATAATTTAGAATTGCTTTATTTTAGTACAATTAATATTATTAAAAATAACTCATAAAAAAAATTTAAATGTTAACTTTAAAAATTTTAGTTTACACAACGATTATCTTTTTCGTTTCTTTATTTATTTTTGGTCTTCTTTCAAGTGATCCATCAAGAAACCCAAATCGTAAAGACTTTGAGTAACTTTCAAACTCATTAGTTTTTAATAATTTATAGTTTTTAAACATAAATATAAAAATTATAAATTATTAGACAAAGTTTTTTAAGTAGAATATTACGTCTAGCATCTATAATCTTACTTTTTGAAGTTTTTTACAAAAATGATAACATTACATTTCTTTTAATCATGAAACGTTTTAATTTAATAACTTTACTTTTTTTAACATTAATAACTTTTGCTCCAACTCAAGCATCAGCAGATATAGGTGGATTAACTAAATGTAGTGAATCACCTGCTTTTAATAAACGATTAACAACAAGTGTGAAAAAACTTGAACAAAGAATGAGTAAATATGAAGCAGATTCACCACCAGCTTTAGCTTTAAAGCAACAAATTGAACGAGTGCAAGTAAGATTTGATAAATACAGTCGTTCTGACTTATTATGTGGAAAAGACGGTTTACCTCATTTGATTGCTGATGGACGTTGGAGTCATGCTGCAGAATTTATTGTTCCAGGAATTGGTTTTATTTATATTTCAGGCTGGATCGGTTGGGTTGGAAGAAAATATCTTCGTGCAGTAAGTACAACAAAAAATCCATCTGAAAATGAAATCATTATCAACGTTCCGTTAGCCTTAAAAATAATGACAACTGGATATATTTGGCCAATCTCAGCATGGCAAGAATTAATTAGTGGTGATTTAGTCAGATCAAAAGATAAAGTGACTGTTTCACCTCGTTAATACGAAAATTTAAAAGATTTAATTAATTTAGTACCATTCATATTATTAAAAATAACCATCAAAAACATTCAAACTTTACCTTTAAAATAATTTAAAAAAGTAATTTTTTGTAGGTTTTGTGAACGAACTTTATTAAAACTAATAAAATAAAATTTTATGGAAAATTTTCAAAAATACTTATCAACAGCGCCCGTTTTATTGACATTATGGTTAAGTTTTACAGCAGGTTTCATTATTGAAATTAATCGTTTTTTCCCTGATTTGTTAGGCTTATATTTCTAGTTCACCTTTTTTTAGACAATCTATCTCTTAGTTTTTAAAAACGAGAGATAGATTTAATCAAAAATGAATATCTTTATTTTTAGGAATTATTTTAAATTCTACTCATAATAAATGAATTAGCTCCCCTGAAGAGCTAATGATAATAAATGATAAGTATTCAAAAATTGAAAAAATTGATCTAATCGGAGTCATCTAAGTTGCTTTTCTGAATCAATTTACTATAAACTTAATAAAACAACAATTATGGTTAGCTAACCTTTTTTTTATAGAGATAATAATTTAGATCAGTATGATAAATTCATGCTATTTTCTCTATATTCTATTACAGAAAATTCAGAGTTACACTTAACTCAGGCATTATCTTTACCCATTTTACCGATTGATTATGTCTTACCCCGACGTTACCTAGAGCAATACTTTTTTAGAATTAAATAATATCATTAAAAGTTTTATTTTAATAAAATCATGCAAATAATGTTCCTTCCCTGTAATAACACGAAATACACTTTTCTTTCAGTAACAGGAATAATTTCATAAAAAATAATATAGTCCGAATATATTAAATCTTCAATTTGAATAAAATTGTTTGTAATTTTGGTAAGTTTTAAACTAAGAATAATAGGCATTAAAACTGGGGCACGGAACACCTATTTAGAAATGTAAAAGAACTTAGAGGCAATGAAGGAGGTAGAGTATATTATCGTAAGGCTGATGGGGAAATCGAAATTTTAGCAAAATCGGATAAAGTTAAACGTAACCAAGAAAAAGTAATCAATTGATCGGGGGCAAAAGTTTTATAGCTTCGAAAAATGTATCCTTGCTTACCTTGTCAGTTGATTGGTGAGTACGATCATAACAGGTGTCTATACGTCTTAGAAAAGCGCCATACTTTTTCAGTAGGTTCATGTTGAATTTGTTGCTTTTGATAAGAGAATAGAGCTGATTAGCCGATTCTCCTGCAAATTCTAAGTGAGTTCCGTCATGATAGGGAGTATACAATACAAAGGTAATCTCGAAATACTTATCATGGAAGATTGAAGTGCGTTTTTGACTCTTGTCACGTTCTTTTTTATAGGAACTAAATCCTGA
>Ga0209503_10000504_pt1 | contig 23860 bp, 18 predicted proteins | sample SouAtlMetagenome_2_FD_187448 | JGI IMG/M metagenome (GOLD analysis project Ga0209503, IMG submission 187448) | Marine eukaryotic phytoplankton communities from Atlantic Ocean - South Atlantic ANT15 Metagenome (SPAdes) (version 2) | ecosystem: Environmental > Aquatic > Marine > Oceanic | place... | reverse complement strand
AGATGGTGGGAGCACATGGTCATCAATTCAACAAACAGAAGGACACTTTTTGGAATTATCTAATGCATCACAAAATGCTGGTATAATATTTAAGACCTTAAATACATGGACTTCTCCTTCTTATACCAATGCTATTGAAAGAATGCGTATTGATGGTAATGGCAATGTCGGTATTGGCACTACTAGTCCATCCAATAAACTCACTATTAATGGAACCAATACTGATACTGTACCTATTTTGGGTCTTAGAAGTGGTAATAATAACAATACTTTTAATAATGGAGCTCAAATTGCTTTCGGATATAATGGGACTGATGATTACCAACATTTTATTCATACACGTCATAATGGTGCTAATTCTTTAAATGCAATAGATTTTTATGTTAGTGATGGTACTCAAAATAATACTGTAACAAGTGGTTCAGTACATACTATGTCTCTTGTATCTGGTAATGTCGGTATTGGCACTACTAGTCCTAATGCGAAACTTGATGTTAGTGGTAATATAAATTGTTCTGGTGATTTATTTTTTAAAAAACCTGGTAATATTGGTGGAATTATTAAAGCACATGACGAAAATCATGCAATATATATCAGAAGAGGATATAATCAAGCCAGTAATGATACTAGTGATCATTTAGATTTTCATCAAGTTGGAAACATAAGATTTTTTACAAATGGTTTAATAGCTAATCAAACTGAAAAGATGAGGATAGAAGCAAATGGCAATGTCGGTATTGGTATTACTAATCCAAGTCAAAAATTACACGTCGCTGGTAACGGTCATTTCACAGGTAGTCAAATAACAATTAACCCTTCTACTGCTTATAGTTACTTTACAGGTACTTCTGGAACTACCATTTTTCAAGGGCAAGGTGGTACAAGATTAACAGCACAAAATGGAGCCATTGCATTTCACGCTGGTACTACTGGTAATAGTAACGAAAGAATGAGAATTTCTAATAATGGCAATGTCGGTATTGGCAATACCACTCCTAGTGAAAAATTATCAATAGGTAGTGGTGGTAATTTACAATTTATTTTAGATGAAGATATTGCGAGAGATACTACTAGTACTGCTAGTGCTCTAACATATTTTAAAAGTAAAGAACAAAATATTATACGTAACGCGAATAAACATTATAGAAACAATGGCGATGGAGGTTCGCTTTTTGACACTCATAAAATTGTTTTAGGTTATTCGGATTTAAATAATATGGATACTGGTTCTGGTGGTTATTATCCAAAACATCATGCTATTAAATTTCAAATGATTCCTAATTGGGAAACTGGATATGATAGTGTAAATAATGTTTATCCTGCTGCAGGTTCTATTGAACCTACTACTATGATGGTTATTAATGGAGATGGCAATGTTGGTATTGGCACTGAAAGTCCTAATTATAATTTAGATGTTTCTGGTGATGTTCATTTTTCAGGAGCAATTATTGGTGAATCTACCTATTCAAAACGTTTTAATTTTTATTCTAATGACACACAACAAATTGAATTAACACTTGAAGGTGGTAGTTCTGGTTATAATAATATATATATTGAACTTAAAGTTTCTGCTGGTGCTGGTAATAGCAGTGGTGCAGGAACAGTTCATAATTATTATCTTTTAAAATATTATAATACAGACGTAGATGCTAATTTAATACGATCTTATAAAACACCATACAGCACAAGTTATCATCTTGCAAGTGTTTCTTACGTTCAATCCGGAACTAAAATTAAAATAATGGTTAACCCTATTGATGGATATGCACAAACTGTTGATGGATGGATATTTGTAAGTATATATAGTGATGGACCTACTATAAGTGCTACTAGTCATACTACTGTAACAGACGCTGTTACAGAAAATTCTTTGGTCACAGATGGTAAAATTGCTTTAGGTGGTAATGTAGGTATTGGGACTGATAATCATAATACTTCATATAAATTAGATGTTAACGGTACAGCACGTATTGGTTATCCATCATCAAGTGGTAACACAACAGGATTAAATTCTAATCTTACTATTTCTGCTGGTAGTGAAACATCTGAAGCAGCATTATATTTAGCAACACCATTTTTAACTAATGGTGCTCGTAAAACTGCTATAATTGCACAAGGCGATACTGGATGGTCAAGATCAAAATTAATGTTTTGTCTATCAAATTCTACTGGTAGTTATAATCAAGGTTCTCCTGGAACTGCTGATACGAGTGATGCTAGAATGACTTTGCTTTCTAACGGTAATGTCGGTATTGGAACTAGTACTCCTGCTTCAGCCTTACATATTATTGGTGATAGAGATAACGCAACACAAGTTGAAGGTATTCATCTTGGAAGAAATAGTTATTCTAATGGTGGTTATGATCAAGCAATGGAATTTGTTTGTACTGGAGACAACGCTTATCTAGATTTTAAAAAGACTACTGGTAATAGCGATTTTGACGGTAGAATTTTATATAATTTTTCCAATCAACACATGACTTTTTCAACTGATAATACTGTTCGAATGACTTTAAAATCTAGTGGTCTAAATGTCAATACTGGGTTTTCTGTTAGTGGCGGAGGTAGTACTTTGAATACTACTAGAAGTGTAGGTGTCCATTTAGGTACTACTACTGGTGGTAATGTTAATGGAACTGAACATAGTTTAATTGAATTAGTTTCCAGCAATGATAATGGTGGTTGGATCGATTTTAAAGATAGTTCTAGTGGAAACGCTGATCGTGAAGGTCGTATACGTTATGGTTATGGTGGTATTACCCATGGTTTACAATTTGAGACAGCACAAACTGTGAGAATGCATATTGGTAATAATGGCAATGTTGGTATTGGCACTGAAAGTCCTGACCATAAATTAAATGTTAATGGTAATACACGTATTACAAATAATTTATATTTAGGAACAACTACAAGTACTGGAAATTGGATTCAATCTAATGCTTTATTAAATATTAATTCCAATACTGGAGAGACTCGTTTTCATACAAATGGAACACAAAAAATGGTATTAACTACTGATGGAAATCTCGGTATTGGAACTAATAGTCCTGGCGAAAAATTAGATGTTAATGGTAATATACTAATTGATAATGGAGCAACTGGATCAAACCAAGGAGGAAGATTAATTTTTGATGCTGCTGCTAATGCTACTGGACCAAATAAAATTAAATATTCGAGTAGTGATGATAAATTTGGTATTGGGTTATTTACTGATGAAGTTCGACATTTTAGTTCTAGTAAACATTCTTTTTATTATACAGATATAGATGGTCCAGTTTATGTTAAATATATTAAAATTGATCAAAATGGTCAAGCAATTCCTATACATGAAGTTTCATTGTATCAAGGTACTACTGATATTGCACAAGGAAAAACTGTCCGTTTTGGTACTGGCGGTGCTTCATTCGCTTCTTCTACTGCCAATGCCAGTGGAAATGGATATGGTTCCGGTGGTGCCAATGTTCTTACAGATAATAATTTAACTACTTTTCATCGTACTTTTGATAATGATAATGGTAATTATTACGTTATATTAGATGATAATGTTGATTTCAATAATTTATCTGCTATTGTTATTAGAGGTTTAGATAGAAGTGGTGGCGATGCTCTTACTAAACGTTGGTGGCAATATCAGGGCGCTGGTGACAATTATAGAATGACATTATATGATTCTAATTTTAATCAAATATGGCTGGCACCAACTTATCAAGGTAATAATTCTACTATATTCCATACTGTTCATGTTTTCGCTCTTCCACAATATAATTCTAGTGATCTTACTACATATAGTAAAAATAATACTCCTAGTGTTACAGCTTCATATAGTTATACTGCTCCTTCTAATTTACTTGGTAATGATTTGATTGAACAAATTACATTCAATGAAGGTAATGTCGGTATTGGCACTACTGCTCCAGAAGCACAATTAGAATTATCAAAATCAGGTGGAACTACTTTATCTCTTGTAAATCCTGATGGCAACTATTCGAATCAAAATCAATCCATTGAATTTAAAACTAATTATGCTACTACTGGTTTTATACTAAAAGATGGTCTTGATTTAAAAGTTGGTACTACTGGTACTAGTCCAACTCAAGGTATTAAATTTTATACTACACCATACGATTCTTCTGGTGGTACTACAGGAAATCGTGACCGTATGGCAGGTCGGGATTTTTATGGTATTAATACACCATTTATAGAACAGACATATGACTCTATTACTGATAATTGTCAAATGATAATTGATGGTAATGGCAATGTCGGTATTGGCACTACTACTCCTAGTCAAAAACTACATGTTGCTGGTGGTGTACATCTTGACCTTATGTATACTCATGAAACTGTCGGTACATTAACTATTGGTCGTGAAGATTATAACAGCTCTAGAGAACATTCTTTGACTTTTTATAATTCACAAACTCAAGCTTCCAATTATATGGCTTTTAATCTTCATAATGGTGGAACATCTACTGATTCACCTGTTGAAAGAATGCGCATTCTCGGTAATGGCAATGTCGGTATTGGTTTTAATAGTCCACAATATACTCTTGATGTTCATACAACAATCGGTGCTAGAATAGGTTATCTTTCTGCTGTCGCAGGAGCTTCGGGAAGTGGAGATGCTGTATTAAGATTAACTTCCCGTAATGAAGGTACTCAAAGTAAATTACTTTTTGGAACTCCTAATGAAACCAATGGCGCACATAAAAGTGCTATTATAGCAGAAGGTATTACCTCATGGTCTCGATCTAAATTACATTTCTGTCTTAATGATACTCATGCTAATAATAGTGGTTCTGGTCATGCTACTGATCCTTGGTCTAATGATATAATTTATGATGCCTCTATCAGTGATAGTAAAATGACTATAACAAATGATGGTAATGTCGGTATTGGGACTACTAGTCCTAGTTCAAAATTAGATGTTAATGGTGTTATTAGAGCACATTACGTGCATTCACACGGAATAGCAAACTTAACTAGACAAAGTTTGCCACAAGGAGCTTACGTTAGTTGGAATGACGATAGTGGTGGTGGTGAAGTTGATTTTATTTGTAGCAAAGGTGGAGGTGGTGGTGGTTTTAATTTTTTTAATATTACTACTGCTACATCACAAAGTACTAATGCTTCACCACTTGCAAACATTTCTAGTAGTGGTAATTTAAATGTTATTGGTTCTATTAGAGGTGCTTATAATAGTAACACCACTTCTTATTTTGGTCGTGCTGCAGTTGGTTACGTTGGTCATAATGATTGGTGTGGTTTTGCGCACATTGACACTAATAACACAAGTGATTATGCTTTGTTACAAAGCATGAATGGATGGACTATATTAAATTCTAAAGTTGGTCAAAATATACAATTTGGTCATGGAAATGTTGGAAAAATGTGGTTAAATAATGGTAATTTCGGTATTGGTCTTAATAATCCTAGTTATAAATTAGATGTTACCGGTGATATTAATTTTACTGGTACTTTATATCAAAATGGTTCTGCATTCTCTGGTGCTGGTAATGTAACTAATGGTAGTTTTTCTGTTACTGGTTGGAGTAATAATAATCTTAATACTTCCCAAACACCTGGTGTACACATAGGAACTCACGGCAATAGTAGTTCACAATATGGTTTTATTCAACTTGTTGCTCCTGAAGAATCCGGTTCTTGGATTGATTGGTGTGATACTGCAAACAATAATACCGGCACAGATTTTGAAGGACGTATTCGTTATGCTTCTGGTGGTAGTTTGGGAGGTATGACTTTTTATACGAATGGCAATAATCATAGAATGAAGATTGACCTTAATGGCTATGTCGGTATTAATACTACCACTCCGGCCTCTAGATTTGATATTGTTGGGGGTGGGGGTGGTCTTGATTCTATGAGAATAAAAGGTACAGATCATTGGACTCATATTCATCATGGTACAAATGAAGATTGCTACATTAGAAGCGGAAAATCTGCTGGAAATGTTATTCTTCAGGATACTGGAGGTTTTGTCGGTATTGGAGGTACCCCTTCTTTTCCATTGGATGTTATGGATACCACTAGTGTAGCACAAAATTTCGGTAATTCTGCACGAACATTTGCTTATAGTTGGGATCCAAATACTGGTAATTATGGAAATCAAAGCTATGTTATAAGAGCTCGATACGGAGGAATAATAGCATATGGAGTATTTGCAGCAGTTTCAGACAGACGAATTAAAACAAATATTATTGATGTTCAAGATGATGCTGCTCTACAAACGTTGCGACTTTTAAAACCAAAAACATATACTTATAAAGACAAAGCTTTACGAGGAAATCATACTGTCTATGGGTTTATCGCTCAAGAAGTTAGAGATGTGTTACCTGATGCTACTTCATTGATATCTAGTAGTATGCCTAATATTTATGAAATGGCTAATGTGTCCATTTCTGAAGACGGTTCATATAACAAAATCACATTTACCAATTTTGATACCGTTGATTTAGATGCCAGTTCAAACAAATTAGAAATTGTTGATTATAATGATAAAAGACATAGTGTCAATATTAGCAAAATCATTGACAGTAAAACAATTATCATAGATACAAATGTTGAAAAATGGATGGGGGAAATTGATGCTTCTGGAAATATTATAGAAAATACAATAGATGCTTCAGGGAATGTAATCATTAATGGCACTAAAATATTTGTATACGGTCAAGAAGTAGATGATTTCCATACATTATCAAAATCAGCAATATTCACAGTTGCAACAGCCGCATTACAAGAAGTAGATCGACAATTACAATCAGAAAAAATAAAGACCGCTAGTTTGGAAACAAAAGTAACATCTCTTGAAACACAATTAGCAGCGGTTTTAGCACGATTAGATGCTCTGGAAAATAATTAAGTTATTTCGTTTGGTTATTGAATTGAAAAATACATAAAAAAATAATTAAATTTTGTTAATTATTATAAAATTTAATTACTATTAATCTTCGTCACTATAATAATATTCACTATAATGTCCTCCTTCTTTTCCGTAATAAATTTTTTGAAATTGAGGATTATCACTAATACATTCAACAAAATCATTAGGAGTGTACATAAATGTAGATTCAAATTTAAAGCATTCATCACAATCTCTTTTTTTATATATTTTATACTTACCATTATCTGGACAGTTATTACATTTACATTTTGGGTATACATAATTGTTCCAAACAAACTCTTCATATTTTTCTTTTTTTTCATATAAATAATTAAAATATTGTTGTAGTGCTTCGTATGCTATTTCATTTACCATGTATTTACGTATATTATTTATAATTTCATCTGGTAATTTTTTTGATAAAATTTCCAAAGCTACTGAATATGACATTTCCATTATATTTTTCTTTTTATATTTATATTATCTTTTTTATTTTTTTTCAATTTTTTTTTATAATTCTATACTTGTTTGACCACCAAATTCTAGTATAATCTCACTCAAATCAGCACATAAATGTTGATTGCAAAGATTTACTACTTCTACATTTTTTTCATTGTCTTCTTCCGTTAGCAAAATTTCTTTTACTAAATTACATGTTACATGTGTTTGATAATTATAATAATATTGTTCATATGGATGAATCGTTGTTTTTTCAATCGTTATTGTCTTCTTTCCATGATTATTTGTCATTATATTTATCAATTTACCATTATTTTCTGTTCCGTCTGTTTGTATTATTTTTACATCTTTGTTAAAATGTTTTGAATAGTCCTTTGCCTTTGCTTTAGTATTTTGATGTTGAAATGATATTTTTTTCATTGTCATGATTTCAATATTAATTTTATTGTATTTAATATTGAAATTGATTTATTCAATTTTTTATTTTTTTCCTTTCTTGTATTTTCTTGTTTTTGGCTTTTTATGTGTATGTCCTAATTTAACACCTCTAATATGTTGCTTATATGTTTTTGCCATATATCTTTTTCCTTTGGTATTCCACATATAATGTTTCTTGAATTTTCTTGTTTTTCTTGCTTTTTTTCCACCTGTTTTACTATTAGGATTTTTATTATTATTATTATTATTATTATTATTATTACTATTAGAAAAATAAGGATTACCAGGACCATAAAGTCCATCAATATTTCCTATTATTTTTAATTCTTTTTTTCCATCTTTTTCTATGATTTCAAATCTTCTATATCCCAATTGATTATTTGGAATATATTCAACGTGTTGACCTACTTTTCCTATTGCTAATGCACCTAATTTATCGTCATACATTCTTTCTTCATTGGAAAATGTAATTACTTCCTCATTATTATTGTTACTGTTACTATTATATTTATTATCCATTATATATTATAAAAATAAAAAAATTGAATTATTGTTATGACTCTATTTCTTTGTTATAAATGAATCAAGTTGATTTATTAACCACCCTACTTGAGGAAATAAAAATTATTAAAACCGATATAGCCAATATTAAAAGTCATTTATTATCTAACTCTAGTTCAAATTCTACTTCAAATAATTTGAACATTAATGATTTACTTCAACAAACTAACGTATCCATCTCATTTACAGATTATTTAAATTCACTCAATATTAATCGTGAAGATTTACAAATAATCTTTGAAGCAAATACATATGATGAAGGTTTCATGAATATTTTACGTAAATATATTTTACCAGATAATATATCACAGTTTCCTTTGCGTGCTTTTAAAGATAAAAATGGTCAACAATTTTATTGCTACGATAATTTCTCTGAAACATCTAATGATGATAATATATTTAAATGGCAAATTATTCCATCAAACAAACTTGCATCAAAATTACAAATCATTAAACAAAAAATTATGAGAGAATTTAGCAATTGGCAAAATGATCATTTACATCTTCTTTCTACATCACAAAATTTTCAAATAAATTATCACACTCAAATTCAAAAATTAACAAGTGGTGTTATTGATAAATATATTCAAACTAATAGTACATTTCGCAATGATTTATTTAATTTAATTAAAATTTAAATAATTGACTATTATTAAGTTATATATAATGTCAAATGATGTCATTTTATATAATAAAGATTTATGTTTTTTAATTCGTACTGTAAACTATTTAAATTTATTTACGTTTTTTTTATTATTTTTAAATTCGCATTATTATCATTCACACCCATGTCTTTTGCTTTTTTTATCGAGTAATTTATTTTGGTCAAATCCTAGAAAAAATTTCATTCGACTTTTTGATTATTTTATTGCTATTTATCAACTTTTATTTCATATATATTATTCTTTCGTATTTAATAGCCACAAATTCGTTTTACCTATTATTCTTACTATGGGATTTTTAGAATCATATAGTTATTATTTTGATCGCATAAAAAAATATGATTTATGTATTTATTTTCATAGTGGTATTTACATTTTTGGTAACATTGCTATTGTTATTATTTACTTTAATTAATTTTTTTTGTTTTTCATAAAATTTTAATTTACTTATACAATATATATGACCTCATCATCAAAAATTAAAATTAATGGGTTTAGTAAAACTATTATTAACAATGATATTCTAGATGATACTAAATGGAAATTGTTCTCTAATAATGGCATTCATTTTGATGGTATTATTCTTGATCCTAATAAAAAACATAAAATTCGTGACTTTAAATTAAACGATATTGAAAAACTTTTTGCAAAACAATTTCAAAATATTTCTAATAAAAAATCTAGAAAAAGAAGCATGAAAAATAAAAAATCTAAATCACGCTCCAAAACTATGAAAAATAGAAATAATTAATTTTTTTTTTCATTGTTATCCAATGCTTTTAAATATTCTTCATAACTTGGCACCTTATTATTTTTCACTTGTTTTTCATCTTTTTTAATAATATTTAAATTCAATTTTGTCCATATTTTTTTTATATTTTTTAAAATATAATAATCCGTTTCCGAGTAAGAACGATTTCGCCTTTCTATATTCTTTTTATCTTTTACATGTTTCTCATGACAACATTTATCACTATATAATGATGTGTATAATATCTTATTATTCATTTCATTTACTACATTTTCTATTGTCATTTTTATTTGTTGAACATATTTTATAAACATACAACATAATTCGATTTCTTCTTTTGTTTCTTTAAATCTTGCTTCTAATATTGTTGTTATATTGATAGATGATACTTTTGTATACTTATTATCGTAATAATTATTTGTTTCGTAATCAATAATATAAACATTCTTAAATCCTTTGCTTTCAAAATTTTCCATTAATGTTTTTTCACTCTTTACAGGCTGATTTTTACAATTTAACGATACTGTTACTAAGTAAGTCATCTTATAATATTTTATTATATTTTAAGATTACTCAATTTTATCTTTATGGATACAAATATTTGTGTTTTTATTTTTTCCATGATTTGTTGATATATCAAAATTTATCTATTAACATATAATAATATATATATAGAGATGTCAAATTGGCGAAAATTTGGTGGTACTGATGATTTAAATAGAAATATAATTGCTTCTTCTGCAATTGGTACTGGCGTTATTAGTGAAATTGAATCTAATATTTTACGCATTGGTAATATTCGATTAAAAGAAGATCAACAAAATGGTATTTGGTTTCGTGGTCTTGGCCATAGTAATCCTAATAATACTAATGAATCTAGTGTTATTGCTTTAACTAGTATTGAAGAAAGATATTATAATACTAACACCGGCGATTGTGAATTATTATTATATAAAGCAAAAGACATCAACAATAATCTTGTTAATCCTTTTGTTGATCCTTCTTATAATTTAAATGACCAACGAGGTGATCGTGTTCGTATTCTTGCTCCAACTATTAACTTCGATACTTATAATGTTACACTAGATCCTAATACTGTCGATATTAATAATGAAACTTATAAAAATGAAACTACACGAGTTATTATTGATCAAAATGGCTTTGTTGGTATTAATACTATTACACCTGGACAAGTTCTAGATGTTGTTGGCAAATTTAATATACAATCTGCTACAAATAAATCTAATATTTATATTTCTAATTTTGCTAATCCTGATCCTGCTAATCTAGGATCTAATAATATTGGTATAGGTGCATATATCTTTTCACATAATGATTATAACGCTTCAAATAATATTGTTTTAGGTGAAGAATGTCATCGATTTAACAAAACTGCTTCTTCTAATATTTCTCTTGGTAATCTTTCTCAAAATCTTATTGATAGTGGAACTAATAATTTATCATTTGGTCATTCTAGTTCTAAATCTTTAACATCTGGTTCCTTTAATATTTCTATTGGTAACGAATCTTTGAAAAATACTAATAATTTTAGCAATATTATTGCTATTGGCCATTCAAGTCTTAGAGATCTTAATAATAATCTTGATTATAATGCTATTTATGACTTTAATATTTCTATTGGTAATCTTTCTGGGCAAGCTTCATTAGGTGGTTATAATTCTTTTATTGGACATTCTTCAGGCCTTTATTCACAATCAAATAGATCATTAGCATTTGGCTACAAAAGTTTATATAACTCTTACGGTGATGACAATATTGCTATTGGTTATGAATCATTAGCTGAATCTAGTCTTTCTGTTGGTAATACTACTTTTCATTCTAATTCATTTATTGGTAATTATTCTGGTTCTATTTTAAAAGGTTCTGATAATTGTGGCCTTGGCTATAAAACACAACAAATTAGTACTGGTAATAGAAATATTTCTTTTGGTTCACATTCTTTAATGCAAAATAATGGTTCTAATAATATTGCTATTGGTTATTCTTCTAATACTAAAAATAGTGGATCTTCTAATGTTTCCATTGGTACAAATACTTTAAATTTATTAAATATTTCTCCTAATATTGTTTATGGCTCTAACAATACTGTTCTTGGTTCTTATTCTGGGTCTTCTTTAACAGGTAGTAATAATACATGTATTGGTAGTTATTCTAATACTGACATTGATTGTAATGAATCTATTGCAATTGGTTATCGTTCTCTTGCTTCAACAAGTAACTCTATTGTTTTTGGTGATCCTGATAATGATTTAATTAAAATCGGTTTAGGTACTAGTTCTCCAGAATATAGTATTGATGTACGAAATAATTTATACAATTCTACATTGAATTTAAATTGTGGTTATGCTAAACACTCTGATGTTTTATTTTCACGTAATAAAAGTTCTAATGTTAATATTTCCAACGATGTTCCTACCAATTTTTATATGCGTTATAATACACCTTTTGATACTTCTTTTTCTAATGTTCTATATGATGATAACAACAACAATCTTGATTACAATTTAGAAGAAAAATTTAACATTGGTTTTGAAAAAGATAATTTTCATCTTCCAATGTTAACATTCAGTAATTTAAATAAAATAGGTCTTGGTATTACTAATCCAACTATTGATTTTGATGTTTTTTATAATTCACGCTTTCAAAATTCTCTTATTGTTAATGGTAATTTCTTTTCGGGTAATATTGATTCAACTTCATCATACTATGACAATATCAATTATAATAATTATTTCAATGATAAATCATTATTTATTGGCGGCTTTGATGTTATTGGTAATGTTGTTTACAACGCTGTTAATAATACTATTTTTAATTCTACTCCATCTTTTAATCAAGGCGTTTCTATTGCTAATACTGCTACTAATTCTAGTTATTCTTTATTACTTGAAGGCGACGCTAAATTTGTTGGTAGTTCTGCTAATGCTACTCGTTCTCATTTATTGATCAATACCGACATTAATGTTAATCTACGCGAACATGACTTATATGTAAACGGCACCTCTTTATTTGAAAGTAAAATTAATACTCATTCATTAAATGTCACTGATGATAAGGCTTTATTTCAAAAAGCTATTGATGTTTCTGGTGGTATTAGTACATTTGGTAATATTTGTAGTTTTGATTCAACTGGAGTTAATAATCGATGTATTTTTCATCCTGGTTCTACTTTAGATATTTGTGGTAATTTTAATCTTGGTAATTTCTCTACACCTGGCTTTCAAACTAGTGTTATTCGCTCTCAAAATGATGTTGGTAATAATGTACAATTAAATATTTATGATGCTTATATTGATAGTACTGATCCTGTTCTTGATATCTCTGGTTATACTGCTTTCTCTTTTGGTAGTAATTTAATTAATACTGAACAATTAGTACAAATTCGTTCTAAAGATCCTCGTGCTGGTGATAATAGTAATTTCAATAGATTTTTGATTACTAGTGAAAATGTTTCACACACTTCTCAGCTTATGCTTGGATCATGTGTTCAAGCTACTAACGTTTTCAATGAACAACACTCTTTTCTTTCACATACTCATGCTTTTAAAATGTATCCTATGAATAAAAATGATCTTAATATTATCAATACTGATGCTGGAACAACTGCTAATTTTATATTCGAACCTAGCGGTGTTTTGTTTATTACTGCAAACAATTCTAGTGATACTTCTGTTCTATTAGATGTTAATGGCTCTTCATCTTTCAAAAATATTAATACTAATACATTTACTGGCAATAATATTGTTGTTAATAATAATATTGATGTTCAAGATTTATCTTGTAATACTGGGTTTATTCGCAATTTAAATGTTGCCAATTTAACTGGATTAGTTGATGTTTCTTTTTCTACTGATCTTGCATTAATTGACATTAATTCTGAAACATTGTCACTTACTAAAACATTTAACATGGGTAATATGCTTTCTTTCGATAACAGTACAAATAATATTTCTTTTCTTGAAGCTGATATTGATATTTCTTCATCAACTAATAAATATTTTAATGTTAGACGTGACCTTAATGTTATTGATTCTAATCTTAATGTTTCTGGAGGGATGCTTAACATTTCTGGCGATGTTTTTATTAATGGTGTTTTTACTGCTGAAAATTTGGAAGTTAATGGTATGGTTACCGCTTCTGGTGGATTTATTACCGACTTTGATTGCTTGTTATTAGATGCTACTACTATAACTTCTACTAATAGTAACTTAACTAATTTGACTACTAATAATTTGACACTTAATAATTATTTAAATGGTATTAATAGTAGAAGTCAGGCTGGATTTTATGATATTAGTTTCACTAATGTTATGGAAGGTGTTCCTGGTTCTAAATTAAATACATTTGAAGCTGAATCTCGTGATTTAAAAGTTACTAACATTCTTGAAATTACTAATGACACTTCTGCAGTTCATATGACTTCTCAAGATATTAGCGTAAATAATAATTTAGATGTTTCTGGTACTGTTAGTTGTGATATTTTACAAGGTAGAGGTATTACACCTGTTGGTGGTATTATCTTCTGGAACGGTAGTAGTTTAGATATTCCCTTCAATTGGAATATTTGTTTTGGTAATAATAATACTCCTGATCTTAAGAGTCTTATGACATTAGATCCTTCTGTTAATATTACTTATTATGTTCGTTCTACATCCAATCATGGTGATGATCCTCATTTCATTTTTAGCGATAACCCTGCTTCCGATGCACCTGCTTTAAATAATTCTTCCACACCATTTGTTTTATATACTGGTAATATTTACACATTTATTTGGAATGATAATGTTATTACTAATCATCCATTTAATATTGGTACTGATTTTCGTGTCAATAATGCTACCACTATTGCTAGACAAGGTCTTCCTGGTATTGATATTTCGTCTACTAATACAGATCAAAGCACTGGTTATTCCATTAAAAATGTTGGTGAATCTTTAACATTTTCTATTCCTCACTTTTATGACGGCATTGGCCTTAAATATTATTGTTACGAGCAACATGGAACAAACAATGATGAATATATCAGTGATTTTGCGATTGCCTCTAACTATACTCTTGGTTACATTAAACGTAATTCTTAATTTTCTATTGATATTGCTATTATACTTAAACATTTCATACTATATAATATTATATAGCATGAATAAATATAACATTGATTATTTAAAAAATATTAATTCACATACTCGTGATTCTAATATTGTTTTTTATGAACCTACACATAAATATACTGTACTTAATGACCCTAATTCTAAATATACTTCTGTTACTACATGGAATCACTCCCATTTCGAACATTTTGATGCCGATAAAATTATTAAAAAAATGATGTCCAGTAATAGTTGGCAAGTTGGACATAAATATTATGGCAAAACTCCCAATCAAATTAAACGTTTATGGGATGATAATAGAGACTCTGCTGCTAAACATGGCACACAAATACACTATTTAATTGAATGTTTTATGAATTTAGCACAATTTTTTGATATGGATAATGATAATTCTTCACATAATGTTAATTCTCTTTTAGATCTTTTTTGCTTTTACAATGAAAATAATTCTTTACTCGATATTTGCCACGATTCTAATTATTCTGTTGATCTTGAATTTAAATATTTTCTCAATTTTGTTCAAGCTTTTCCTGAGTTAATTCCTTATCGTACTGAATGGGTCATTTATGATGAAGATCTAAAATTGTCTGGCTCTATTGATATGCTATTTACTGATAAGAATGGCAAATTTCACATTTATGATTGGAAACGCTCTAAAGATATTGTTAAATCTAATTCTTGGTTTAAATTCTCTCATGTTGATGATTTATCACATATTCCTGATACTAATTATTGGCACTATTGCCTACAACTAAATACATATAAAGCCATTCTACAAAGAAAATATAATATTATTATTGATAGTATGTTTTTAGTCTGTATACATCCTGATAATAAAAATAATAATTTTTTACTTTTTAAAGTTGCTGATCTTCAAAAAGAATTAAACTCTCTTTTTAGTAAAATTAATACATTTAATTGTTAATATTTTTTTACTTGTTTTTATTATGTTTACTAAATATTTTAACACTCATATTACTGATGTTTTTTACAAATACAAACCACTATTATATTTTTCTAGTGTTTGCATTTCTGTTTCATTGTCAAAATATGTTTTTAAATATTTAAAAAATAACAATACTACTACTACTACTACTGTTGATCCTAATAAAAAATATATTGATCGTTATAAAGAAAAATTAGATAATTCTTATAAATCTTATTGTTGCAATCTTGTTAATAAATCTTTAAAAGAAGAAACAAACTTCTCTTCTAATTCTATTATTTTTGAAACCACACCACGTGGTAATGTAATTATGAAATATAATAATGATACTAACTCTATTGAATACTTTTGCGACTTTTTTATTACTAATGATATGTTACGTACTGTTTTTCAAAAATTTGTTCTAACTTTTAAATTTTTTCCACTTTACTATGGCACTTTTGAAGTTATTAAAGATTCTAATAATGATTCTAACAAAAAACTTACTCAAAATAATGATGATAAATCTTATTCTTCTTCCTCCTCTAAAAAAAAATTGTCTAAAATGGATAAAAATAATCCTGTTTTTGCCAAATTTAAAAAATATAAAGATGTTAACAAAGACAAAGACAATAAACAAATCAAAAATTATAAACCTTTTAAAAATGAAAATCAAGAAAAAAATAATACTTCTCAAAATAATTTTGATTTCAATTACTCCATTAAACGTATAGGTAAAATTAGTGATGCTAAACTGTTTATTCCTCAAAATACTAAGTCTTCTCGTGTTAAAAAAATTTCATTTTCTGAATTCAAAAAAAATATGTAAATAATTAAATAAAATTTATTTTTTTATTTAATTAAAATTTATATAAACATCTATTATATGAGTATGATTAATAATATTCCTGATTCTAAACAAGATGCAGGAGGTTTTTTCTCTAGAAATAAAAAAAATCCATTATCTAATGCTGCTGATGCTGCAGGTGAAATCGCAACTGATGCCGCTGATGCTGCTACTGGTGCTGCCGCTGATGCTGTTGGTGCTGCCGCTAATACTATTTCTAATATTCCTGGTATTAATAATTTAAGCAATTCTAGCGCTCTTGATGCCACTTCTGTTTCTAATAAATGGGTTCAAGGTAATCCTGTCATTGTTAATAATGCTACTTCTTGGAGACAATTTGATAATAAACCTTTCAATTTTGTTCAAATTTTACAAAATGAACAATTCGCTGATACTACCGGCAGTTTTAATGTTATTCAACCTAAAAATTTTACTGAAAATGGTTTCTATTTAAAACTTAAAAATACTAATGATGATGATTATGAAGCAACAATTTTCAAATGTATTAAACCTAAAAAAAGTATGCTTGGAACATCTAAATGTGTTGATGAAAAAGGCGATAAATTTAATATTGAAAAACCTTCTAAAATAATCACTTATCATGTCATTCCTCAATGGTTCGTTGATAATTTTGAAATATGGCAAGTTACTGAACCCATCGACGCTAATGTTTTTCAAGAAGTTATTTTAAAAATTATTGATGACAAAAAAAATCCTTTAAAAAGTTCTATTAATAGTGGTGTTGACCTTGCTGATGAAATTACTAAACAAGGTAAAGACGCTTTTGGATCCATCTCTTCTATCGCTGAACAAGGTCAACGAGCTATGATGGGTGCAGCTTCAGGTGCTCTTGACTTCCTTTCTAGCTCTGTTAAAAATACCGCTAGACAACCTATTACAACACATATGGATAATCTTAAAAATACTGTTAAAAACACAACCGCTCCTAAATTAATGTCTGATGCTAAAAGTATGCTTCAAAGTTCACCTATTATGAAATTAGGTGAAATTATTCCTACCGTTCCTGATGAAATTGATGATCTCACTGATAAGACTATACCTGAAGTTTCGAAATTGTCTTTCTTTAAAATTTATGATTCTACTACCAATCTTCTTATTGCTCAATTTTTATATACCATTGATAAATTCATTGATCTTACTTCATTATACACACTTGGATATAAAAATATTTCTAGTATTAATAAAGATGAAATTGTTAAAAATCTTGAAAAAAAAAGAGTTCTATTTTTAAAACTTTCCAATGATCCTTCCGCACGCAAAATTATTCAAGATTTATCTTTAGCTGTTGCTGAAGTTTTGAAAACTATCGTTGATGCTTCTGCCGTACCTGTAGGTAAAGCTGTTAATAAAATCACTGATGCTCTTGGTAATGGTGTTGACCGTGTTAGTCTTCGCATTATGAACTCTTTAAAAAATACTCTTCGTATTGTTCCTGGCATTGGTGATGCTTACATTATTATTGAAAACTTATTGAATATTAGTAAAATGGCAACTGATTCTGGTCTTGCATTAACTAAAACTGCTAATGCCGCTTCTACTGGCATTGCTGATTCTATTCAAGAAATTACTCCTCAAATTAAAGGTCAATTAAATTTCTTGAAACAAACTGCTAAAGAATTTGAAACTTTACGTGCAAAAATTTCTAAGGATACTGTTTCCTCTATTAAAGGTGCTGCTAAATTTGAACCTCCTTCTTTACCTGATTTACCTAGTATACCTGTTATAAATCCTGCCAACGAAATACAAAAATATAAAAGAGCTATTGCTGATACCGGTAATTCTATTTCTACTAACATTAATAATACACGCGAAAAATTGTATCCTAATCAAAAAGTTGAACCTAATCAAAAAGTTGAACCTAATCAAAAAGTTGGAGGTGCTCGCAAAAAAAATAAACCTAAAAAAAAATTACGTAAAAAATCTAAATCTAATCGTTCATTAAAATATAAAAAACGTTTCACTAATTCACGTTCACTTAAAATTAAAAGAAAAAAACACTAATTTTTTACTTTTTTTGAAAAAATAAATTAAATAAAATTGATTTATTTTTTCCATTATATCTATACATAACTTTTATGGTTGTAAGCTACCGAAAAAATATACAAATTATGATGATTAATCACGATCAAGATAATATTTGCTCTATTTGTTTAAACGAATTAGAAGGAAATAATATTTGTCGCACTAATTGTAATCACTTGTTTTGTTTTGAATGTCTTTGTCGTCATGTTATGTCTGGCGCTAACCCTTCTTGCCCTTGTTGTCGTGGCGAATTCGTTTCTAACGATTTCATTTCTTCTATTAGAGGCAGCACCAGCATGAATAATGTCAATAATAACTTTATTGATACTCCTCCACAACTTGTAAGACAAAATACATCCGTATATCCTCCAATTAGAAATTTTGCTGATGAAAACGACATTTATCTTAACGTTATTAGTCATGATGATGAATCTATAACCTCTCATGGTTCTAATATTAGTTCTAGTAATACTATTAATTTTGCCGACATTGATTTTAATTATCAATATGACACTCCTATGAATGTTAATGAACTAAATACTGATAATGATTCTAATATTGCTGTTGCTGCTATTGTTACTCCTAATAATGAAATTAATATTAATAATAACGATTTGTGTGATGTTCGCCGTAATCTTATTCTCGATTTTAATAATCAACTAAATGAAAATAATAATTTATCCACTCCTATTTCAAGTCAAATTAACAATGATTTACGTTTTATTTAAAATACTTATAAAAAAAAAAATATTATTATATGTTTTTTGTATGTTTTTTTTATTATACTATTATAGATACATTTTATATGATTAAAAATTTTAATAATTTTATTCTTTTTTCACACCATCAAGGTCAAAAATTACATGGCGTTTCTAAAACACCTGACATTCTTAAAGACTATTTTATTAATTATTTATCTAACGTTGAATCTTCGTCACCACGTTTTATTGATCTTCCATTCCATAAATCTCCTTGTGATAATTTATTTTCACTCTATTCAGCAAATTGTCATTTTCCTCATAAAAAAATTAATATTGGTGGTGATCATTCTATGGCTATTGGTAGTCTTGGTTATTCTGTTAATAAATATCCTAATGTTAAAACTATTTGGTTCGATGCACACGCTGATATTAATACTTATTCTAGCTCTCCTACTGGCAATTTACATGGTATGCCACTTTCCATTCTTACCGGTATTGAAAATAACTATGACTTCCCCTTTTTAAAATATAAATTAAAACCTTCTAATATTATGTATGTTGGTTTACGTGATGTCGATCCTTATGAACAATTTATTGTAGATAAATATAACATACCTGTTATTACATCTAAAGATTTTAACTCTGATCCTCATTCTGCTTTAAATAATATTACTGATTTCATTTCAGATTCACATTTTCATCTTTCTTTTGATGTTGATTGTCTAGATCCATTATTTATTCCTTGCACTGGAACTCCTGTTCCAAATGGTCTTCATATTGAAACTACTAAATATGTACTAGAACATCTTTTAAAACATAAAAAACTTATCAATATGGATCTTACTGAATTTAACATTTCTGAAAATCACTTTTCTAAAAATGATATCAATTTAAGTTTAAATAATCTTTTCAAAATTTTTCTTTAACAATTCTTATGCCATACAAAAATCAAATGAATTTATATCTTCTATTTCTTCTTTTGATATACTATTCTTTACTGACTCTTTTTCTATTACATAAGTTCCTCTTATTTTAGTACATATATATTCATTCGCTATTACTGGCATTACTTCATTACAACATTTTAATATTCCTATTTCTATTTTTGGTTTGCTTACATATGTTGATATTCTTACTCTACACGTTTTTACTTTTTTATTTATTTCACTGTTTGCTCCTATTTTAAATAATTGTCTTACTTTTGTTTCTTTGTTCTCTGCAAATTGTAAGTCAAACCATTTAAATATACCACATTTTATTATTGGATTTTGATATGGCTCCGGTGTTAATTCTACTGTTACTTCATCATTACTATTATTTTTTATTTTTAATGTATTATTACATCCTACCAACCAAGTTATTCCATTTACTATTATGGATAACATTTTTATATATTATAATATAAATATTTTTCATTTATATTATCATATACATGTCTAATAATTCTAATCCTATTAGTATTTTTTTCGCTACTCCTTGTTTCGGCGCACAAGTTTCATGTCATTTTACACATTCTTTAATTCAAACTATTAATCTTCTCAAAGAACATAATATTGACAGTACTTATGCTTTTCTTCCTAATCAAATTGTTACACGAGCACGTAATCTTTTGACTCATATGTTCTTACAATCTAATTGTACACACCTTTTTTTTATTGATGCTGACATTCAATTTCGCCCTCAAGATGTTCTTGAAATGATTAAAAATGATAAATCTATTTGTGTTGGCTTATATGCTAATAAAAATTATGTTGTTAAAAAAGATACTCCTGTTACTGATATTAGTTCCAATGATTTTTTCTTTAAATGTATTCAATATTCTAGCACTTTTGAACAAAATATTAATTCACTTCTTAATGATAAACTAATTAAAATTAAACATGGTGCTACCGGTTTTATGCTTATTAAAAGATCCGTCTTTGAACATTTGAAAACTATTGTTAAAAGTTACAAACATATTGACAATAATGATGATATTGGAGATAATACCGTTTATGCCTTTTTCAATTGTGAAGTTCATGATAACTCATATTTAACTGAAGACTATTACTTTTGTCAACTTTGGAAAAATTTTTGTAATGATTATAATAATAAAAATAATGACATTATTGATGATGCTATTTGGGCTGATTTATCTATTTGTCTTAATCATGAAGGCTGGCACAGTTATCAAGGCAATCCATTTAAAACTTTTGAATTAATTTCTAATTCAAAATAAAAGATAAAAGATAAAAAAAAATCGAAAAAATTTGTCTGTAACATGTATTTATCAAATTAATAACAATATAACAATAACTACTACAAAAATGTTAAATCTGGTCTTGCTTTGGTTGATGGTATTCTTTATGATGGATAATAAAAACGGTCAACACACCTGGACTATTGTATTCTTGGTGTGGGCGTGGTCCTCCCTGCTCGTTTATGAAGCACTAGAAAACGCACATAACGAGGTGATGGCACATAACGAGGTGATGTTGAGAATGGAGAATATTGATAACGTTGAGAACATTGAGAATATTGATGTAATGTAAAAAAAATGAAACAAAAATTTTAAAAACAAAAAATAAATAAAAAGAAACCTTCGGGGTTTTTTTATTTGCAATGGGCAAAATAAAAAACATGTAATACTCTTTTTTTATATATTTGGATTTATTTCACTTATTATTGATTCCATTGCTGTAAGTACATTGTAATCACGTGCTAAATTTATCCCATTCGTTATTTTTGTATAATTTTCCTTTTTCAAACTATTTGAAAAATATATTTTTTTTATTTTACTTCTACACGCATGACAATTTATCTTTTTTTGTGTTTTTAAAATATTGAACGCACAATTTGTACATATAACATGATTACAAGGATAATATAACATATTATCTTTATTTATTTCTTCGTAACAAATATTACATTCTTCACCTACACCTATATTCAAACTACTTATTGTTGTTTTTGACCCTTTACATAATACAATATTTTCATCCATATAATGATGATATTCATCACTCATTGTATCTCTTGCATTATTTCTTACTGCTACCATTTGATTCACTACTGCTCTTTCTATTCTTCTTACTATTTCATTTTCATTTGGTTGCTGATATAAAGTTGTAGATAGACTTGGTGGGTGCCTAGGTGTATTTAACACCTGGATTTCGTCATCAGAATCCGTATCACTATCACTATCATGCCAAATAAATTCTTGTTGTTCTTCTTGTATTTGTTGTAGCGCTCGCTCTAGTTCTTGATGTCGCTCTTGTTCACGTCTTAATTCACGTTCTAGGTGTTCCCTCCATTGTATTCCTCGTCTACTATTTTCAAATTGCTCGCGATATTCTTCTTTAATTTGTTCTTGTTCTTCAACATTTGTAACTCGGTTTATACGTATACTACAACTTCTCGAATTATGTCCCATTGTATTACACCAACTACATGTTACTGGTCGTCTTGGATTATGGCGTCTCATATTTTTTTATTTATATTTTTATTGAATTTTTTTTTCAATTTTTTATTATTCCCATTATAAATAAAAAAAATCAGAAGGCTTCTTTTTATTTATTTTTTGTTTTTTAAATTTTTGTCTAATTATTTTTTTTAGCTATTAATTTTATTTGGAGATTTTTATTTTTTTTTGCATATTCGCGACATCTTTCATGAAAATTAGCATCTTTATAACTTGTCTTAAAATCTGGACACCATTGATGTTGAAAAGGTAGACAACTCACCACTTCAAAACCAGCTAAATTAGCCAAATTTCCAAAAGTCATAGGACACCAAGTATGTAAATGTTGATTCGTATCATTAGGTTTATAATAAAATCCAGGTTCTGTAGGTTGTTCACACGGAATAACTATTATTATTTTACCTCCTACTTTTATTTTTTTGTATAACTCTTTTAAACTATCCAAAGGATAAGGAACATGTTCCATAGCATGATTTGAAATAATAGTATCAATGGAATTATCACTAATATCTTCAAAATTATCATAAACAGATATTCCTTTTTTTTTTATTTCATCCCAGGCAGATTTATTTATTTCAAATCCTATTTTTTTTTTATTATTGAAATTATCCAATAAATATCCCCCACCACAACCAAAATCCATTAAAACATCCTCATCATTGACTTCTTTTTCAAATTTAAATTTATTTAAAATTCCACCAATTTCTCCACAAGTTTTCTGCCAAGTAAAATACTCTTTATTATAATGACTAGTCATTATTATATTATTATATAATTATATCATTACTTTATATATTTAACTAATTACTTATTTTTATAAAAAAAAAACCCGAAGGTTTCTTTTTATTTTTTTTTGTGTTTTATTTTTTATTTTTTTTTTTGTTTTTTTTTTTTTTTTTTTTTTTTTTTTTTTTTTTTTTTTTTTTTTTTTTTTTTTTTTTTTTTTTTTTTTTTTTTTTTTTTTTTTTTTTTTTTTTTTT
>Ga0209503_10000503_pt1 | contig 23893 bp, 17 predicted proteins | sample SouAtlMetagenome_2_FD_187448 | JGI IMG/M metagenome (GOLD analysis project Ga0209503, IMG submission 187448) | Marine eukaryotic phytoplankton communities from Atlantic Ocean - South Atlantic ANT15 Metagenome (SPAdes) (version 2) | ecosystem: Environmental > Aquatic > Marine > Oceanic | place... | reverse complement strand
ATGAATACTTTTTTTATTATTTCAGAATTTCTTCTCCATATTTCTGCAGGAATTCTAATAACTTCTGATGTGCCATCTGCGTATGTGAATTCTAAAATAATAGGCATGACGAGTCCTCCAATATTTGAAAATTGGAGCTCATAATAATTTTTATTTGAATTTAATAATGCTTTTTCATCATCATCAAGACTTTCAAGAAATTCTGTATAATCTTCTCTATCTAAAAAATTTGTTTCATAAGGGTTATATGTAGTATAAAAATCAACAGTAGCCGGATCTTTTTCAGTAACTGTTTTAGAAATTGTATTAGCATCTCTGGAATTTCCTATATATGTACTGTTTTTTTCTTTTTTACTTTTGGCAATTGGATTTTCAATATCAGGGTTTTTAGTGTCTATTTTAAACCAATTTATTTGATCTAATGATATATCAACACAATCATTTGTATAGAACCATCCTCTCCAAAACCAATCAAGATCGACTGCACTAGCATCCTCCATTGTTCTAAAAAAATCAGCAGGTGTAGGATGTTTGAATGCCCATCTTTCGCTGTATGTCTTAAAAGCATAATCGAAAAGTTCTCTCCCCATTATAGTTTCCCTTAAAATATTGAGAGCTGTTGCAGGTTTTCCATAAGCATTATTACCAAATTGCAAGATTGATTCTGAATTTGTCATTATGGGAACAATTCCTTCTTTATCTCCTTTCATGTAATCAACAATATTTTCTGGTGGACCTCTTCTTGAAGGGTAATTTCTTTCGAATTCTTGCTCAGTAAGGTATTCAACAAAACTATTTAGACCCTCATCCATCCATGTCCATTGGCGTTCATCTGAATTAATTATCATTGGAAAAAAATTATGCCCAACTTCATGAATTATAACTCCTATCATTCTATATTTTGTTCTTTCAGAATAAGTTCCATCTTCTTCTGGTCTACCAAAATTGAAACAAATCATAGGATATTCCATTCCAATTGATTTTGCGTGAACAGAAGTTGCTTGTGGGTAGATGTAGTCAATCGTGTATTTAGAGTAAGTTTTTAGAGTGTGTGCAACGACTCTAGTTGAAAATTGCTCCCATAATGGATTACCCTCCTTAGGATAATAACTATAAGCCATCACTTTTTTACCAGAAACATCTACAGCCATTGCATCCCAAATGAACTTTCTTGAACTAGCCCATCCAAAGTCTCTTACATTTTTAGCCTCAAATGACCATGTCTTTTTTAAATTACTTTTGTTTTTTTCATTCTGAACAGCTTCGTCTTGTGTTACTATAATTACCGGATTTGAATAATTATTTTTTGCTATTTCAAGCCTTTGAATTTGTATTTTGTTCAAAACAGATGACTGATTTTTTAGCTCACCTGTAGCTGCTACAATGTGGTCATCTGGAACAGTGATATTTACTTTGTAATCTCCAAACGGGAGTGTGAATTCTCCACTTCCAATAAACTGTTTATTTTGCCAACCTTCAACTTCATTATATACTGCCATTCTAGGGAAAAATTGAGCAATGGTATAAATTGAGTTTCCCTCATTTTCAAAATATTCATACCCACTCCTGCCTCCAATTTTCAACCTATCATTGATATTATAATTGTATTTAATTTTGAATGAAAATGACTGCCCTTTTTTTAATGCTTTTGGGAGTTCAATCCTCATCATTGTTTCATTTACTTTATAGACTAGATTTTTACCATTATTGTCTGTGATTTTTTCAAGCTTAAATCCACCATCAAAGTCCATTCGATCTTGCATTCTTTTTATCGTTTCAAAACTTGTTTGGTCATTAATACTGCTTGTTGAAGTGAGTTGTCCACGGGAGTTTTTTGCTCTTATATTTTGATCCAATTGTAACCACAGATAGTTTAAAACATCAGGTGAATTATTGGTGTAGGTAATAGTCTCATTACCAAATATTATATTATTAATTTCATCGAGTTCAACATCAATTAAATAATCCGCAGTTTGTTGGTAGTATTCGTGACCCGGAGCTCCACTAGCTGTTCTGTACACATTAGGGGTAGGAAGTTCTTCATGTAATTGTTTAAATTTACTGTTGTTTAAATTTTCCTGAGATAAAAGAGTAGACATAGCACAAATTGCGATCATGCTAAGTTTAATTTTATTAATATTTAGATTCATAACGTAGGTTAGGCCTTTTGAAATTCAAATAATTCAAATTTTTTGAATTAGATTATTTTTTGTGGGTCATACTGGATTCGAACCAGTGACTTCTACCCTGTCAAGGTAACACTCTGAACCAACTGAGTTAATGACCCTTTATCAAGCACAAAAATAATAATATCTTTGATTTACGAGCTTTTATTTTTAATTTTATATGATATATAAAATCAATTAAGCTTGTATATTTTACCCAATATTGCCAATAAAAACCATATTGTTCAGGTCATGTCCGACGAATGGATAAGGAATACTTTTTTCTCAGCTGTTATTATTTTTATTCTACTTGTTGCGTCTTCATATTTAAAAAAGCAAGTTAATACCTACATAACCTATATAATGGGTATTGCCTTGTTTATATCTTCAATTACTAGTCCGTTGCGAACTTATCTAGCTGGAAATTTTAGTATTGCTATTGATTTACCTTTTCATTTATGTGGAATATCAGCTTTTGTTTGTTCAATAATGCCTTTTTTGAATAACAAACAAAGACTATTTAATTTTGTTTATTACACCGGTATAATTGGAGGTCTGATGGGAATTTTAACTCCTCAAATGACTGGTTATGATGGTAGCTTTTATGTTTATTTTGTATTTTACCTGCGGCATATACTGATTTTCACAATGCCAATTTTCATGCTTCGTAATCTAAGTTTAAAACCAACCCAAAAATCAGTGGTTAGTACTTTTATTATTTTGAATTTATTATTGATATTTCTTATGCCTTTTAACTTTTATGTTGGTGGTAATTACATGTACTTGGCAGAACCTCCTCAAGTAAATAATCCTTTGATAATAGGTGAGTGGCCATATTATGTAATTTGGTTTGAAGTTTTTGTAATCATTCTATTAGTACTTCTATATTATCTTTCAAAAATATCTTTTAGAAAAACTAAAACTGAACTAGTTTGATTAGACTTTCACTATATTCGTATTTATGAAATCCACAAAAAAAGTTATTATTACAGGAACCAGCCGAGGAATTGGATATGAATTGGTTAAATTATTTTCAAATGCAGGCTGTAAAGTTTTAGCACTTTCAAGAAATATTAAACCTATTTCTATATTAAATGACCCTAATGTAACAGCTCTTCCATTTGATCTAAATAATCCAGATGATTACATTACTATTGAAGATTTCATTCAAAAAAATTGGAGTGATGTTGATATTCTTATAAATAATGCGGGCTCACTCATTAATAAACCATTTTTAGAAACTTCAAGAGATGATTTTAAAGAAGTTTTTAATACAAATGTTTTTGGCGTAGCTGAACTTACAAAATGTGTCATTCCTTTCATGTCAGCTGATAGCCATGTAGTTACAATTAGTTCTATGGGTGGTGTTCAAGGTTCAATGAAGTTTGCAGGCTTATCAGCTTATAGTTCAAGTAAAGGAGCTGTTATCACTCTAACAGAACTTTTGGCAGAAGAATTTAAAGAAACTGGGCCGAGTTTTAATGTTTTAGCTCTGGGTGCTGTACAAACTGAAATGCTTGAGGAGGCTTTTCCAGGATATAAGGCTTCAGTATCTGCTGATCAAATGGCTAATTATATTTTTAATTTTTCTATTAATGGAAACAAGTTATATAATGGTAAACTAATGCAGGTTTCAAATTCTACGCCATAAATTATTTTTTTGATTTCATACTCTTAATTAAGATCTTTTAACCTGTAATAAACAAAATATTTCGTTACTTTTGTTTATCAAAATTATTCTTTTCAATGTTTAGTAATTTAAGTGAAAAATTAGATAAAGCCTTACATGTTTTAAAAGGTCACGGTAGTATTACAGAAATCAATGTTGCTGAGACTCTAAAGGAGGTGCGTCGTGCTCTTTTGGATGCTGATGTAAACTATAAAATCGCCAAAGAATTTACAAATAAAGTCAAACAAAAGGCATTAGGGCAAAATGTTTTGACAACACTTCAGCCTGGCCAATTAATGATCAAGATTGTAAAGGATGAGCTCACTGAACTTATGGGTAGCGATTCTCAAGGTATTAATCTTTCTTCAACCCCTTCAATTATTTTAATGTCTGGACTTCAAGGTTCTGGGAAAACAACATTTTCAGCGAAGCTTGCTAAATTTCTGACAGAAAAAAAAGGTAAAATTCCAATGTTAGTAGCATGTGATGTATACCGTCCAGCAGCAATAGATCAATTGCATATTGTTGGAGAACAAGTTGGGGCAGAGGTCTATAGTGATAAAGAAAATAATGATCCAGTAAAAATTGCTAAGGCCGGTATTGCTGAAGCTAAATCAAAAGGGTGTAATGTAGTTATCATAGATACTGCGGGGCGTTTAGCTATTGATGAACAAATGATGACTGAAATTGCTAATATTCATAAGTCTGTAACTCCTCAAGAAACCTTATTTGTTGTGGATTCTATGACGGGTCAAGACGCAGTAAATACAGCCAAGGCTTTTAATGATATTTTAAATTTTGATGGCGTTGTTTTGACAAAACTCGATGGTGATACTAGAGGTGGTGCTGCTATTTCGATTAAATCAGTTGTTGATAAGCCCATTAAGTTTATTGGAACTGGAGAAAAAATGGATGCAATCGACATTTTTTATCCGTCGAGAATGGCGGAGCGAATTTTGGGTATGGGTGATGTTGTTTCTCTTGTTGAAAGAGCTCAACAACAATTTGATGAAAAAGAGGCTCGAAAAATTCAAAAGAAAATCGCTAAGAATCAGTTTGGTTTTGATGATTTTTTATCTCAAATTCAGCAAATTAAGAAGATGGGGAATATGAAAGATTTAATGGGTATGATACCTGGAATGGGTAAGATGATGAAAGATGTTGATGTTGATGATGACGCATTTAAATATATTGAAGCTATTATTCATTCAATGACACCAAAAGAACGTTCAAATCCATCATTAATTAATAACAGTAGAAAAAAACGTATTAGTTCTGGTTCAGGGACATCTGTTGAAGAGGTAAATAAGCTCATGAAACAATTCAATCAAATGAGTAAAATGATGAAAATGATGCAGGGTGGTAAAGGTCGTAATATGATGCAGATGATGAAAAATATGCAAAGATAAATTTGAAATCAGATGATACTACTAGACGGGAGAAAAACAAGTGCTGAGATAAAGGAAGAAATTGCTAAGTCTGTCAAAGAGATTATACAACAAGGTAAAAGACCACCTCATTTAGCAGCTATTTTAGTTGGAGATAATGGAGCAAGTATGACTTATGTAGGAGCAAAAGTCAAAGCTTGCGAATTCGTTGGGTTTGAATCAACGTTAATTAAATTACCCAAAGACATAAGTCAAAAAAAGTTACTGGATCAAATCAAAGATTTAAATAATAACCATGAAATTGATGGTTATATAGTTCAATTACCACTTCCAAAGCACATTGATGAACAAAAAATTTTAATGGCAGTCGATCCTGATAAAGACGTTGATGGTTTTCATCCAACAAATGTTGGAAAACTCACTTTAGATTTACCCACTTTTATTTCGGCAACCCCATATGGAATTATGGAATTATTAGAGCGGTATGAAATTTCTACATCTGGCAAAAATGTAGTTGTTATTGGCAGAAGTCATATTGTAGGCCGTCCAATGAGTATATTGATGAGTCAAAAACGAAAAGCAGGTAATGCAACCGTAACTATTGCTCACAGTCGAACAGAAAATTTAGAAACTATAACAAAACAAGCTGATATTGTCATTGCAGCTCTTGGGATTCCTGAATTTTTAACAGCTGAAATGGTTAAAGAAAGTTCTGTGATTATTGATGTTGGTATTACAAGAGTCCCAGATAATACTAAGGCAAAAGGTTATAGAATTGCTGGAGATGTGGATTTTAAATCAGTATCAAAAAAAGCAAGCTATATTACCCCCGTACCAGGTGGTGTTGGGCCGATGACAATAGCCATGCTGTTGAAAAACACATTATTGTCATTTAAAAGAAATTTGTAAACTTGTTTTTTTTTAATATTATTTAGCAAAAATTTGAGACTTATTTTTGAATGCTTTAAATTCAAGAGCATTACCGGCTGGATCTAGAAAAAACATAGTAGCTTGTTCTCCAATTTTTCCTTTAAATCTTATGTATGGTTCTATAATAAACTTTATTTTTTTGAGTTTTAAATTTTTTGAAAAATCCTCAAACACATACCAATCCAAAATAACACCAAAGTGAGGAACTGGAACATGTTTCCCATCAACTTCATTGGAGTGTGATTTTGAATTATCTTTAGGTTTATAATGTAAAACGAGCTGATGACCAAATAAGCTAAAGTCTACCCAATTTTCACTGCTTCTTCCTTCTTCGCAGCCAATGATTTCCTTGTAAAATTCCCTACAAGTTTTTAAATTCCAAACAGGTATTGCTAAATGGAAGGGAGATATTTCAAAATTCATTCCCATGATTTTTTTGAATTTATTAAAGACTTTTTTAGAGTATCTAATTCTTTAATTGTTAAGTTACGATAACATCCAATTTCACTCATAAGATTAATATTCATAATCCGTACTCTTTTCAAAGATTTTACCTTGTAGTTAAGGTATTCACACATACGGCGTATTTGTCTGTTTAAACCTTGGGTTAAAATTATTTTAAATTCAAATCCGTTAAGTTTTTGAATCTTACAAGGTTTTGTAATAGTATCTAGTATTGGAACTCCTTTGGACATTCTTTCAATAAATGTTTGTGAGATAGGTTTATCAACGGTAACAATATATTCCTTTTCATGATTATTACTTGAGCGAAGAATTTTGTTTACAATATCACCATCGTCAGTCAATAGGATTAGTCCTTCGCTATCTTTGTCTAGTCTACCTATCGGGAAGATTCTTGACGGGAAGTTTATATAGTCAATAATATTATTTTTCTCAATTTTTGTATCCGTTGTACATACAATCCCAACAGGTTTATTAAATGCTATGTAGGTTGAATTTTTTTTTTGATTTTGAATTAATTCACCATCCACTTGAATTTTATCACCACGACTTACTTTTACGCCCATTTGTGGTTTTGATCCATTGACCAATACACGTCCTTCTTCAATTAGCTTATCTGCGGTTCTTCTGGAACAAAAACCGACTTCGCTTAAGTATTTATTTAATCTGATATTTGAGGATTCCATGGAATATAAATATACGAAACTTTAATCCTTAATAAAATCAGTTATTGCATCAATAACGTTCTTGCTTTTAAGACCATGTCCTAAGCCTTGTGTTTTCAAAAGTTTACTATTTTCAAAAGAATTTTGAATTTCAATAGCATCCGAGAATGGGATTACATTATCAAATTCATCATGAACAATTAGCCCGTCACAAGAGAATTCTTTTACAAACTTTGCAGTATTGAAATGTGAGGAAGGAAATCCAAAACGTTCTTGGATGATAACCTCAATTCCTTCTGCAATTTTTTTGTTGTATCCCATTAATTTAATGTAATTTTTTAAAATTCCGGGAAATCCTGCTGGCGAACCAAGAAAAATAATTTTATTGGCCATATCGTATTGTGTGTTTTTTAAAAAATATGATATTGCCATTCCACCAACAGAGTGTCCAATTAAGATTGAAGGCTTGTATTTATTGGCTGCCTGTTCAATGAATTTAGAATATAAAACTGCATTAAATATTTTACTCCCTGAAGATCCATGTGCTGGAGCATCAATTGAAATAATATTATAATTATTTTCTTTTAGCTTATTGATTATATTTTTCCATCTACCAGAGTTGCTTTGCCATCCGTGGGCTAATAAAACTGTTTGGTTAGATCCAGCCCATTGGTAAACTGCTATATCCAATTCCTGATATTTTAAAACAATCTTTTTTGAACTTTCAATAGTTGAATGTAGGGTTTTGTAGCGTCCTTTTAAAGGTCTAGAGAATAAGGCTAGAGCCCATTTAGAGGCTAATGTTTTGTTGAAGCACCCAGCAAAGTTAATTACAGATCCAATAATTTTGGGGAGTATAGAGTTCATTTTTATTCTCTATTAGCAGTTTTAGGTGAAAATGCAGGAGTGCAAATTGAAATATATTTACATGGTTTACTGAACGGATTACTATATTGAACTCTTGAATTTTTAAATACTTTAATAGATTGACCTACTTCTAAAATAATTTTTTTATCATCAATTATAATTTGTTTTTTCCCAGAGATAACCAACGTAAATTCATCAAAATCAGGTGTTTGATAAGGTTCAGACCATCCAGAAGGAGCTGTCATGTGAGCAATGCTAATTTTGCTATTACCATCGCTAGCTAATCCAAAATGTTCTTTAATTATTTTATCCTGGTTCGCTGGAATTTCACAAGGACTAGTTTGTAATTTATATCCTTTCATGCTAATACCACTGAATAAAAAAGTCTTTAATTTTAGCTGACTTAGGTATTGAAACGTTATCAATCTTCAGGCTCATATCATATCTTAAGTTTTCAGGTAATTCTTTTTTATCAATTGTGAAATATGCGTTTATTTCGTCAATTGAAACAATAAGATTTCTCAAAGTATTTTGAATACCTGATATTTTATGTTTCGTCGATAAGCAACCAAAATCACAAAATTTATCAATTGCTTTTTCTGTTTTGTAACGATTGTCAATTATTCGAATATTCTGTATAGTAGATAATGAGTCAAGGGCCTCTTTAGGGGTTAATTCTAAAAGTAGTTTTTTTGTTTCTTTTTCAAATATTTTTATAATGTTGCTTTTACCTAAAAACTCATCTCCACCAATAAGCTGATCTAACGAGTCATTTGGAAAAACTAAGTTTAGATCTTTCACTAATGTGGAGTCGGTTAGTAGCCCTATAGATTGCTTAGTTATTAAAAAAGGGTCTACTTTTTTAGAGCAACTATTTGTAAAGAGAATTATTGGAAGTATAAAATATAAAACGTTTTTCATGATATTCTAAATATAAAGTGTAAAAATAAATCAAGTTTTTGTACATAAACAAGAAACTGTAAACTATTTTTGTTGCATATGAACAAATTAGAAATAAAAAGCCTTGTTGAAGCTGGAGAAATGTTGCCAATGATGGAGGCTTTTTATACAATTCAAGGTGAGGGATTTCATAAAGGTACAGCGGCTTTTTTCATTAGAGTTGGTGGTTGCGATGTTGGTTGTCATTGGTGTGATGTAAAGGAAAGTTGGGATGCTGATTTACATCCTCCTACAAAGATTGCTTCAATAGTATCTCAGGCCAAGTCTCTAAGTGAAACGATTGTTGTGACTGGTGGTGAGCCTTTAATGTGGAATATGGGTCCACTTACTAATCTACTTAAGAAGAATAATTTAAAAACTCATATTGAAACCTCTGGCGCTTACGATTTAACTGGTGATTGGGACTGGATTTGTCTTTCGCCTAAAAAACGTAAGCTACCGTTGGCTTCAATATATTCTAAGGCTGATGAATTAAAAGTTATAGTCTTTAATAAATCGGATTTTAGATTTGCTGAAGAACAAGCAAAAAAAGTTTCATCAGACTGCATCTTATATCTTCAGCCTGAGTGGAGTTCTAAAGAAAAAGTAACTCCTTTGATTGTAAATTATGTAATGAATCATCCTAAATGGAGAATTTCACTTCAAACACATAAATTTTTAAATATTCCATAGAAATTACTAGATTAAGTTAACATTTTAAATATTTATACACTTTAAAGTCTTTAAAATATATAAATTTTATATAAAAAGTTATGATTTATAATCAATAATATAAATTTAGTTATAAAATGATATGTTTATTATTTATTTAATTAAATATTGATATTATTATGATTTTTTTATATAATATTTAACTGAAAAAGTTGTAAATATTGAGTTTTAAGTATTAAAAAAGATAATTTTTCAATTTTTTAAAACTCGGTTTAACTCTAAGTTTTGTATTTATTATGAGCGAAACAGGTTTTAACCTATAAACTAAAAATAACGCTTTCTAAGGCCTTATTTCATAAATTTTTAGTTGATGTTTTTGAATAACAATCGGCATTAAATTTAAGGCCATTTACAAGCGTTTTAAGCCACTTTTAATTAGTTAACTAAATGTTAATAATTCAAGCGATTTTATCCGTAATTTAATCTGTAAAATAGCAGTTAATCTTTATCTTTGTTTTATTACAAAAAGTAACTATTTAAATAAACAAAAATGAGCGAGGAAATTAGTAAAAATCAGTACTCTGCAGACAGTATACAAGCACTTGAAGGAATGGAGCACGTTCGAATGCGTCCATCAATGTATATTGGAGACGTTGGCACAAGGGGTCTTCATCACTTAGTATATGAAGTTATAGATAATTCTATTGATGAATCTCTAGCAGGTCATTGTGACAAAATTACTGTAACCATTAATGAGGATAATTCTATAACAACTGAAGATAATGGACGCGGAATCCCTGTTGGATTACATAAAAAAGAAGGAGTGTCGGCTCTAGAGGTTGTAATGACTAAAATTGGTGCTGGAGGTAAATTTGATAAAGATTCATATAAAGTTTCAGGAGGTCTACATGGAGTTGGTGTGAGTTGTGTAAACGCTTTATCACTTAACTTAAAAGCAACTGTTCATAGAGACGGTAAGGTTTGGGAGCAGGAATATGAGCGTGGAAAACCAATGTATCCAGTTAAATCAACAGGAGAGACCAGTAAAAGAGGCACAACAGTAACTTTTAAACCAGATCCTGAAATATTTACTCAAACTTTAGAATACAACTATGAAACTCTAGCAAATAGAATGCGAGAGTTAGCTTATTTAAATAAAGGGATTAATGTTGTGATTATTGACAAAAGAGTTAAAGATGATAAAGATCAATTCCTGTCTGAGACTTTTTACTCAGAAGAAGGGCTTTCAGAATTTATAAAATATTTGGATGAGACAAGAGACCCAATTATGAAATCTGTAATAGCTTTTGAAGGCGAAAAGAATGGAATTCCTGTAGAGGTAGCTATGATATACAATACTTCATATTCAGAAAACTTACATTCATATGTGAATAATATTAATACTCATGAAGGTGGAACTCATTTATCTGGTTTCAGAAGAGGTCTGACTCATACGCTCAAAAAATATGCTGATGGATCTGGTATGTTAGATAAGTTGAAGTTTGATATTGCTGGAGACGATTTTAGAGAGGGACTGACTGCAATTATTTCAGTCAAAGTTGCTGAGCCTCAATTTGAAGGACAAACAAAAACTAAACTTGGTAATAGGGAAGTGTCAGCATCTGTCAGTCAGGCTGTTTCAGAAATGCTCACGGATTATTTGGAAGAACACCCAGATGATGCTAAAATTATTGTTCAAAAAGTAATTCTAGCAGCTCAGGCACGTCATGCGGCTCAAAAAGCACGCGAAATGGTTCAACGTAAAACAGTTATGAGTATTGGAGGTCTACCAGGAAAATTAAGTGATTGTTCTGAACAGGATCCTGCAAAATGTGAAGTGTTTTTAGTTGAGGGAGATTCTGCAGGGGGAACCGCCAAACAAGGTCGTGATCGTGCTTTTCAAGCTATTTTACCTCTTAGAGGTAAAATCTTAAATGTTGAAAAAGCAATGCAACACAAAGTTTTTGAAAACGAAGAAATTAAAAATATTTTCACAGCATTAGGAGTTACTATTGGAACTGAAGAGGATAGCAAAGCTTTGAATCTATCAAAATTACGATATCACAAAATTGTAATCATGTGTGATGCTGATATTGATGGTAGTCATATTGCAACGCTTATTTTGACATTCTTTTTTAGATATATGAAAGAATTAATTGAGAGTGGTCATGTATATATTGCTACTCCTCCTCTTTATTTGGTAAAGAAGGGGCAGAAGAAAAAATACGCATGGAATGACAAAGAAAGAGATTCAATAGTTGAGCAGTTTGGTGGAAGTTCAAATGTACAGCGTTACAAAGGTCTTGGTGAAATGAATGCTGTACAGTTATGGGATACCACAATGAATCCTGAATTTAGAACTTTAAGACAAGTTCAGATTGATAATGGTACTGAAGCTGATAGAATTTTCTCAATGCTCATGGGTGACGATGTTCCACCAAGACGCGAGTTTATTGAGAAAAATGCAATTTATGCAAATATTGATGCCTAAATAATATTATAACCAATAATTAAAATAAAATAAAATGAAAGTAACCGTTGTAGGCGCTGGAGCAGTAGGCGCAAGTTGTGCTGAATATATTGCTATTAAGAATTTTGCTTCTGAAGTTGTTTTGCTTGATATAAAGGAAGGTTATGCTGAAGGTAAAGCAATGGATTTAATGCAGTGTGCTTCACTAAATTCCTTTGATACTAAAATTACAGGTACCACCAACGATTATTCTAAGACCGCTGGAAGTAATATTTGTGTCATAACCTCTGGAATTCCTAGAAAACCTGGAATGACTCGAGAAGAATTGATTGGAATTAATGCTGGAATTGTAAAAACAGTTTCAAAAAATTTAGTTAAGTTTTCTCCAGATACTATTTTAATAGTTGTAAGTAATCCGATGGATACAATGACATATTTAGTACACAAGTCCACTGGTCTTCCAAAAAATAGAATTATTGGAATGGGAGGTGCACTGGATTCAGCTCGATTCAAGTATCGACTTGCTGAAGCACTAGAAGCACCAATTAGTGACGTAGATGGTATGGTAATAGGAGGTCACAGTGATGTTGGAATGGTACCATTAATTTCTCATGCTACAAGAAACAGTATTAAAGTAACTGAATTTATATCGGATGAAAGGTTAGCTAAAGTAAAAGAGGACACAAAAGTTGGCGGCGCTACTCTAACAAAATTATTAGGCACTTCAGCATGGTATGCCCCTGGCGCGGCTGTAAGTGGTTTAGTTCAAGCTATTGCTTGTGATCAAAAAAAGATTTTTCCTTGTTCAACACTGCTAAACGGAGAATATGAATTAAATGACTTATGCATAGGAGTCCCAGTGATTTTGGGTATTAATGGAATTGAAAAGGTAGTTGAATTAAAACTTAATGATTCAGACAAAGCTCACTTATTGAGTAGTGCAGAAGGCGTTAAAAAGACTAATGCTCTTTTAGCTTTATAATAATTAATTTAAGTTATTCAATTTAAAAAGCATCACTTTTAGAGTTGCTTTTTCTATTATATAAAAAATATATTGTCAAATCACGTCCTAAATCCTATATTTGCTCGTTTATTAAAATTTATTAAAAATAAAATAATTTAGAATGGATAGCGTCTTAAAGTTAATAGTAATTATTTTTTTAGTATTATTTAGTTCAGTTTGTTTATTTCAACTTTCATTCACTTTCAAGAATAATCAAATAGAAAATGAAGCTAGTGAATTTGCTTTTAAAAGCGTTAGTGATAAAGAAACTGATTACGATATTAAGAGAACATTAAAACGTCTTAAATATCTTGATTCTTTAAAAAATAAAGAAGTATATAATATTGGTATTGCATCTTATACATTTGGAGAAGTCAGAAAAGCAGCGATGAACCTCGGTTTAGACCTCAAGGGAGGGATTAATGTTGTTTTACAAATTTCGGTTAAAGATATTTTAGTTGGTTTGGCAAGTGATAGTAAAGACCCCATATTTAGAAGAGCTTTAATTGATGCTGAGTCGCTTCAAGAGAATAGTCAAAACACGTATTTAGAAGATTTTTTTATTGCATTTGAAACCATTAAGGGTGAAAAAAAGTTAGCCTCACCAGAAATATTTGCCAATCGTTTACTTAGTGATGAAATCACATTTGATATGTCTGATGACGAGGTTAAACCAATTTTATCTGCAAAAATTGATGAGTCTATAATCTCTGCCTTTGAGGTATTGAGAAAGCGTATAGATAAGTTTGGTGTCACTCAACCAAATATTCAGAGAATTGGTAACTCAGGTAGAATTCTAGTTGAATTGCCTGGAGCCAAAGAGGTTGAACGTGTCAAAGGGCTTCTTCAAAGTACTGCACAATTAGAATTTTGGGATGCCTACAAGGGAGAAGAGTTTACTGGTTTTCTAGTTCAAGCCAACGAGGTTTTAAAAGAATTTGTTGAAAACAATAATGTTAAAGAAGAGGCTGAAAATGATCAAGATGCTATTTCTGATATTATTGGTGATTCTGATGCCGAAATAGGTGATGATGGTATAGTAAATCCAATATTTGATCTTATAAGAGCCCCAGGATACAATGGTGGACCTGTATTGGCTTCCTTTGAAATTAAAGACAAAGAATTAGTAAATGAATACCTTAGAAATCCAAAAGTAAGAGCTTTATTAACCCCAGATCAACGTTACACCAAATTTGTTTGGGGTATTCCACAAGTTTTTGAAACAAAAGATAAAGATAAAGACAGTGATATTGAACCTGTCGAACTAGTTGAATTGTATGCATTGAAAGGCAATAGAGAAAACAAACCTCAGTTAAGTGGTGCAGTAATTACTGATGCTAGGCAGTCTTATCAACAAAATGGAAATCCTAGTGTTTCAATGCAGATGAATTTAAAAGGTGCTAAAGTATGGGAAAAAATGACTGGTAATGCATTCACAACCGGTGGTCAAATTGCTATTGTTTTAGATGATATTGTTTATTCTGCTCCAGGTGTAACTTCTGGACCAATTGCGGGTGGTAATTCTGAGATTTCAGGGACTTTTACACTTAACGAAGCAGTTGATTTAGCTAATGTTTTACGTGCTGGAAAATTACCAGCTTCTGCAGATATTGTTCAAGCTGAAGAAGTTGGCCCTTCTCTTGGTCAAGAGGCTATTGATAGCGGAATGAAATCATTTTTAATTGCTTTAGCATTTGTTTTACTATGGATGATTTTTTATTACGGTAAAGCCGGGATTTATTCAAATGTGGCACTTTTGCTAAATATCTTATTGATTTTTGGAATACTTGCTGGTTTTGGTGCAGTTCTTACTTTACCTGGTATAGCTGGTATCGTACTTACAATTGGTATTGCAGTTGATGCAAACGTGCTGATATATGAACGTGTCCGTGAAGAGTTAATTAAAGGTAAGGGATTAAAAGAATCTGTCAGTGATGGGTTTTCAAATGCTTTATCGTCAATATTAGATGCAAACATTACAACTGGGTTGACAGCGCTAATTTTAAACACATTTGGTACTGGACCTGTAAAGGGATTTGCTACGACATTACTAATTGGAATTATAACTTCCCTTTTCACAGCAATTTTCATTTCAAGACTATTAATTGATTGGGATTTAAATCGTGGTGGAAAACTTAGTTTCTCAACAAGAGCGACTAGGGGTTTTTTAAGTTCAATAAAAATTAAATTCCTTCAAAAAAGAAAATTTGCATATTTGTTTTCGACAAGTATAATTGCAGCTGGCCTTTTTTCATTATTCACAACAGGCCTAGATCAAGGAATTGATTTTGTTGGTGGGCGTACCTATACTGTTCGTTTTGCAAAGGATATTAATACTGAAGAAGTAAAAAGTGCCCTGAATGTGGTGTTTAATAGTGCTGAGGTTAAAACTATTGGTAGTGCAAATCAGCTAAAAATATCTACAAAGTATAAGGTTAATGAAAATTCTGCAGAAGTAGATGCTGAGGTACAAAAAAAGTTATTTGAGGCTATATCACAATTTTTACCAGAAGGAACGAGCTACAAGCAATTTACTGATGCTGAAAATAATGTAGGAAAAATGTATTCTGGGAAAGTTAGTCCTACAATTGCCGATGATATTAAAAGATCTTCTGTTTGGGCAATTTTAGGATCTTTAATTGTAGTATTCTTATATATTTTGTTGCGATTTAAAAAATGGCAATTTTCCCTTGGTGCAGTGGCTGCGGTTTTTCACGATGTATTAATTGTTTTAGGAATCTTTTCAATAGCTTGGAGGTTCTTACCATTTAGTATGGAAATAGACCAAGCGTTCATTGCCGCTATTTTAACGGTGATAGGATATTCACTTAATGATACGGTAGTTGTATTTGATAGAATTAGAGAATATATTAGTGATCATTCTAGTTGGGACTTTGGTAAAATAGTAGATGGGGCTTTGAATAGTACTCTAAGTAGAACATTAAATACCTCATTGACAACTTTAGTCGTTCTTTTAGCTATGTTTACTTTCGGTGCTGATTCACTAAGAGGTTTATTATTTGCCTTAATTGTAGGGGTTCTTGTTGGTACTTATTCATCTGTTTTTATAGCAACTCCTATAATGCATGATACCTTAAAGCGTTTAGATAAAAAATCTTAAATTCATATATTTTGAATAAAAAAAGTCGCCTTTTCGGTGACTTTTTTTATTCAATTCGTTTTATGGAAAAACATATAATATAAACCTATAATTATAAATGGAATACTTAGTACTTGCCCAGTGTTTAATCCCAAAATCCAATCTTCTCGTCCATCAACTTGAGCAATTTTAAATCTTTCTACAAAAACCCTTACTGTCATTAGCAATAAAAGAAATAGTCCAAAAAGAAATCCTTCTTTTTTAGATTTATTTGTTTTCCAATAAGCAAAAAATAAAATTAAAAAAACAAAAATATAACCAAAGGCTTCGTACAGTTGACCAGGATGACGAACTACATTATCTACATTTTTAAATACAACACCCCATGGCAGGGATTCATCAGCTTGTTTCCCTATTATTTCAGAGTTGAAAAAATTGCCAATTCTAATAAAAATCCCACCTAGAGCACAAGCAATAACTACTCTATCTAAAATCCATAAAACAGATTTTTTTAGAATTTTCTTGTTGTATATATACATGGATATTATCATACCAATTGTTGCGCCATGACTTGCTAATCCACGAAATCCAGTAAATTCAAAGCCTCCAGTGAATTTAAATGGAAGAAATACACTTAAAAAATCATCTTTAAAAAGTTCACTTTGATAGAAAATGACATGTCCCAATCGAGCTCCAATCATAATACCCAGGACAGAGTACATGAACAGACTCTCTAATTTTTTTTCTGATTGATTTTCATTTGCATAAACTCTTTTCATTATTTGGTAACCTAAAATAAAAGCTACCATCCACATTAGACTGTAATAGTGAATCTTAAAATTACCAAAAAGTCTAAGCCCATCAGAAGTTGGTTCCCATACAATGTGTAAAAAATCCATTTAATTAAAATTTAATATAAATATACATAAATGAATATGTATTTCTACAACTATTTTTTTGATCTTTGGACTGGATCATGACCAGATCCACCCCAAGGGTGACAATTCAAAATTCGTTTTACTCCAAGAAAAATCCCCTTGAATAACCCTTGTTCTTTCAAAGATTCTATAAAATAATTAGAGCAAGTTGGATGGTATCTACACCGCGAGGGAAAAAGAGGTGAAATTAATTTTTGATAAATTCTTATTTTTAATATCAACAGTTTTACAATCATAAATTTAGCAGTTAATCTAATGTGAATGTTGTATTTCCAACACCATCATTTAAATTAACACCAATATTTGCTAATTTATCTCTGATTTGATCAGAAAGTAAAAAGTTTTTCTCTAAACGGGCTTGGTTTCTTAAGTTAATTAAGATTTCGACTGTATCTGAAAGTTTTTTGTCAAAATTCTTAGTTACTTCTAACTTTAATCCTAGAACATCAAAAATAAAGTTGTGCATAGTTGTTTGAAGTAATGTCAAATCTGTTGGGCTTAAACTGTTTTCACCTTGTTTGATTTGATTTATAAATTTAACAGCATTAAATAATTCAGCAATTAATATTGGGGTATTAAAGTCATCATTCATCGCATCATAACATCTTTGTTTCCAATCACAGATATTGAAATCATCAGAGGATTTTGATGGTTTTAAGTTTTTGAGACTTGATAATGCATCGAATAGTTTAAAAAATCCTTTTTCTGAAGCTAATAAGGCATCGTTGCTAAAATCCATTATACTTCTGTAGTGCGATTGCATCATAAAAAAGCGTACTACAGCTGGAGAAAATCCTTTAGAAAGCTGTTCTGTTTTTCCACTCAATATTTCAGCAGGTAATATACTATTACCAGTTGATTTTGCCATTTTTTTTCCGTTTAGTGTCAACATATTAGCATGGACCCAGTAATTTACTGGAGCACAACCATTCCAAGCTTTTGCTTGAGCAATTTCACATTCATGATGAGGAAATTTTAAATCAATTCCTCCTCCATGAATATCAAAATGTTTTCCTAGATATTTTATACTCATGGCAGTACATTCAATGTGCCAGCCAGGGAATCCAATTCCCCATGGTGATGGCCAACGCATAATATGCTTTGGTTCGGCTTTTTTCCACAAAGCAAAATCCTGTGGGTTTTTTTTATCACTTTGACCATCTAAAATTCGTGAATTATGCATAAGGTCTTCAATTTTCCTACCACTCAAAACGCCGTAGTGGCTATTTTTGTTATACTCCATGACATCAAAATACACTGAACCATTAATTTCGTAAGCTAACCCCTTTTCAATAATAACTTTTATAATTTCAATTTGATCAATAATGTGACCAGTGGCGGTAGGTTCAATGCTTGGGGGTAAAAAATTAAAAGTATTTAGTGTATTATGGAAGTCAACAGTATATTTTTGGACAACCTCCATAGGTTCAATTTCATCAATTCGCGCTTTTTTCGCAATTCTGTCTTCGCCTTCGTCTGCATCATTTTCAAGATGTCCAGCATCTGTAATATTTCTTACATATCGAACTTTATAGCCTAAATGATTGAAATACCTAAAGATCATATCAAAGCTCATGAAAGTACGCAAATTGCCTAAATGCACATTGCTGTAGACTGTCGGTCCACAAACATACATTCCAATACAGCCTTCATTTATGGGTTTGAAAGGTTCTTTTTTACCAGATAGAGAATTGTATAAAAAAATATTTTGTTTAGAAAACAATGGCATATTTGATCAAAATTAAAATTTTGTTTCTATCTGTATATAATTTAGAAACTCTTGGCGGACTTCTTTATTTTTAAATTTCCCTCCAAATTCACTCGTAACTGTACTACTTTCAATATCACGAATTCCTCGTGAATTAACACAAAGGTGTTTAGCGTCAATAACACATGCAACATCTTTTGTGTTTAGTACACTTTGTAGTTCACGAACAATCTGGATTGTTAAGCGTTCTTGAACTTGTGGGCGTTTAGCATAGTAATCAACTATTCTATTCATTTTTGAAAGTCCAACTACTGTTCCATTTGAAATATATGCAACATGTGCTCTTCCAACAATTGGCAAAAGATGATGTTCACATGTAGAGTATACAGTTATATTTTTCTCAACTAGCATTTCATCATAATTGTATTTATTTTGAAACGTTGAGGCTTTGGGTTTATTTTTTGGGTCTAATCCGCTAAATATTTCATTGACAAACATTTTTGCAACTCTTTTGGGTGTACCACTCAGGCTATCATCACTTAAATCTAACCCAAGGGTTTCCATTATATGTCTCACGTCATCTATAATAATTTCAATCTTCTCGTCAGAGTTTAATCTGAAAGCGTCTTCTCTAATAGGAGTTTCAGAACTTGTTCCAATATGATTATCACCTATTTGATCAATATTATCAAAATCTTTAGAATTTAAATTTAATTTCATATAGTCTATATTAAAAAATGAGATGTATTAACAAAGATAGTTATTTTCAGTTTTAAGACCTTTTCAATTTTAATTATTAACAGATTTTTTTGACCAATTAGTAAAAAAATACTAAGTTTATGATCAAAGTTAGTTTTATACTATTAAAAAATCCTAATTCTATCTTATAAAAAGTATAAATATTGTTTGTTTGATACTTTTAATATTCAAAATCTTAACTCATATGAGGACATCATTTTTTAAGTTTCTAATATTTTTTTTAGTTTACAGCTCTTCTTATTCGCAATCAAAAAACTATAATACAATATTTAAAGATCCGATTGTTTTTAATCAAAATACAAATAATCCTTTTACATCATTTGAATTAAACAAACTCAAAGAAGTTTATGGCCCCCATTTAGATAAAGAAATTTTAAATCGTCCATCAAGGGTTTTGTTTATGAAAGAAATATTAAGGAATAGAGTTAGTGTGAAACTAGAAAAAAATATTTTAAATCATAAACCTTGCCCATTACTTTCAGAAATTCCTCTTTTTAATGTTTTTGTTTCTAGCCTAGAGAGAGACATTGTATTTGATGAAAATAATTTCAATCCATTAAAATATAATTTTGAATTTCATGCTCGTTCAATACAAAGATTTAGAGTAGACAATACAGATTACTTTATAACTATTAAGCCACAAAATTATAATAAGTAACATTTATGAAAAGGGGTCTTATTTTATTAATTTTTGTTTTATATAATTTTTATCTCCCAGCTCAAGATAAAGAATGTGGAATGGAAGCGCACATGCACGAGATGATGAAAGATCCAGAATTTGCTCGACAATGGAAAATAAATCAAGAGAAATTTAAAAAAACTGTTAGAACTAGGGTAAATAGCGAATTTGGATCTACGGCTATGGATCCAATTGTCATTCCTGTTGCAGTACATTTTCCAGAAGGACAAGAATCTGATAGAGCTTGTTTAGAAGCTTTAGCTCAAAACCAAATTGATATACTAAATGGTGACTTTACAGCGACAAATCCTGATGCAAATCTTTGGACTACCGCTAGTGCATTTTACCCAGATGTTGTTCATGGAGCTGCCAATGTTCAGTTCTGCATTGCTACTGCACTTCACCCTGACGATACGGATGATGATCTAGTTGAGGGTGGACCAGCTGTTACCATTGGATATAATTTTGGCGGTGGTAATGATGCAGACCCCGCATGGAGTGGTTATATGAATTTTTTGGTCAAAGATATTGGTGGAGGATTACTTGGTTATTCACCTCTTGGAGGAAATATTAATGCTGGTCAATCTGTTGTTATAAATCTTGGTGCTTTTGGTTCAGGGGCTGGTTGTCCTGATTCGGGAATTGTTCCAGGAGCCCCCTATAACTTAGGCCGAACTGTTACTCATGAATTAGGGCATTTTTATAATCTTCAACACCCTTTCTCTGGTTCATGCGCATCTGATGATGGAATTACTGATACTCCCAATATTTCTGATGCCAATTACGGATGTCCATCACCTGGTACAGTTGCTGGATGTGAAGCAGGAGAATTTGCCTTAACAATGAGTTACATGGATTATGGTGATGACTCTTGCCTGTATATGTTTTCGGAAGGTCAAACTAATGTAGTTGATGATTATGTTAGTGCAGTTCTTCAAAGTCAATTTAAGCCTGGTACAATACCAGTTTGTGTAGAGGTGCCTCAGTACATAATGAGTAATGATTCTGTTACTACTTGTAACGGACTTTTTTATGATTCTGGTGGACCTGCTGATGGACCTGATCCTGGAGAATACAGTAATAATGAAGTTTATACATTTACGATTTGTCCAGAAATTTCAGGGCAGTCGACTCAATTACAATTTACAGAGTTTTCTACTCAGAACAATACCGATGTATTAACCATTTACAACGCTGCTGATGCTTCAGACCCAGCAACAATAATTGGAGAGTTTTCAGGTGACAATAGTCCTGAAACTATTGCTGCTACGCTTACAAATACATCTGGCTGTTTAACTCTTGTTTTCACAAGTAATGGATTTCAAACAGATACTGGTTGGTTAGCATTTATTTCATGTGTTGACCCACCCGCAGAATGTCAAACAATTTTATCTCAACTTGATAGTGCATCTCCAGAACCAAATGCTGAGGGTATTATTACAGTTTGTGTTGGCGAAGAAATTACTTTAACTGGAAGTGGTCAATTTTCTGAACCTGGAGGGGGACTTGGCGCTGCGTATCAGTGGGATACTGGTGATGGAACTACTATTAGCGGACAAACAGTAACTTTTTCATTTGATGAGCCAGGTGTTTATATTGCTAATTTAAATATATGGGATACAAATACTTCAGTTTTCCCTGATGGATGTAAAAGTACTAACGAGATTGATCAAATTATATGGGTGAGTACTACACCACTTTTTTCCGCTACAGAGGACACACTTGATCCATTATGTTTCGGTGATACATCAACGATTACTCCACTGGTTACTCCAGTTCAATATTTAAATGAATGTACGCCTCCCGAAAGTGATGTTACTTTTTTACCGGATGGTAGTGGTGTTTCGTACGAGACTTCAATAATTGTTGATTGCTTTGATACAGATTTAGATCTTACTGATGCTGGTCAAATTTCACAAGTATGTCTAGTTTTAGAACACTCCTACTTAGGAGATCTAGATATTGAACTTATTTCACCTTCAGGCCAAGTTATCTTTTTACAGACTCAAGGGGGTGGATCAGCTAATCTTGGAGAGCCATGGGCTACATCAACAGTTGATGGAAGTTCAAACAATACTACACCAGGGGTTGGTTACCAATATTGCTTTGTCCCGGACAACTCATTTCCAACATTAACAGCAGGAGTTCAATCAGGAGGAATTTTTATAAGCGGTGATGGTCCAAATACTTACACCGATTCATTTGTTCCTGCTGGAACTTATGCTTCTGTTGATTCATTTGATGCACTTGTTGGTTCTTCTCTTAATGGAAGTTGGACAATAAGAATAACTGACAATATCGGTGCAGATAACGGATATATTTTTGCATGGACATTAGACTTTGATGAAAGTATTTTACCATCGTCTCTTTCATTTACTCCAGAAATAGTTTCTGGTGAATGGGAAGGCGATGAACCTACTATTATTGATATTAATGGAGATATTATTACCATTGCACCAGATGGCGAAGGTCAATTTTGTTATACATATACTGTTTTAGATAATTTTGGATGTCAATATTCTGATGAAATTTGTATTAATGTTTTGCCTGAATTAGTACACGATCCACCAAATGATTTGTTTATTTGTGATCCAGTAACTTCTCCCGGATTATTTAATTTATTTCAAAATGAAGCCATAGTTCTAGCTCCAAACAATAATCCAGATGATTTTATTGTTACTTTTCACAACAGTTCTGGAGATGCTGAAAATGATATTAATCCAATTGCAAATCTTTCCACATATGAAGGATTAGATGAAGAGATTATATTCATTCGTTTTGAATATCTCGATTCAAACTGTTACGAAATTGAAACTTTCCAATTAAACTTATTAGATGCCCCTGATATTAATATTGTTGATGATTTAGTCCTTTGTGATGATGTAACTAATGATGGTATAGAATCTTTTGATTTGGAAGGTCAAACAGCAAATATTTTAGGTGCTCAATCAGCTACTGATTATGTTGTTTCATATCATTTAAATGATGATGATGCGGACTTAGGGCAAAATATTTTATCAAGTCCTTATGAAAATATATCAAACCCTCAACCCATTTATGTTCGTGTTCAAGCTGTTGGTGGATCAGAATGTTATGTAGCAAGTAAAGATCCAGTTTTTAATTTAATAGTAACCAACCAGGCTTCAGCTACCGACCCTGGAGATCTTACTTTATGTGACGTGGTCAATCCTGGTGATTTTGTTGAGGAATTTGATTTAGAATCACAAACACCTTTAATACTTGGCACACAGGATCCTGCCACCTTTACAGTAACTTATTATATCTCCCAGGAGGATGCTGATTCGGGTGATTCTCCTCTTACTAGTCCTTACACTTCAGCTTCTCAGACTATTTTTGTTCGTGTTGAAGAATCTGGATTACCAGCTTGCTATGCAACAACAGAATTTGATTTGATTGTTGATCCCATACCTTTGACTACACTTATGACTCCATTAGAAGTTTGTGATGACGATGCTGAT